>TARA_B110000037_G_scaffold62147_1_pt1 | contig 40387 bp, 35 predicted proteins | sample TARA_B110000037 | Tara Oceans TARA_B110000037 (sample SAMEA4397196) | marine metagenome | biome: Polar Biome; feature: [MIX] marine epipelagic wind mixed layer (ENVO:01000061); material: water (ENVO:00002006), including particulate matter (ENVO:01000060) such as... | depth 10-100 m | reverse complement strand
TACAGTTTTTTTTGTATAATCTTGTCCGACTATTTAGGGGGCGGAAACAATAGTATACTAATAGATAGGATTATTTTTTCATAACTTTAATTGTTTAATTCTTATTAAATATACAAAAAAAAGCACCCACCAATTAAGATGAGTGCTAGTTGTAGATTTAGAAAGACCTAACAAGCATACCCGTAATTGTCATGGTCGTAATTTGAAAACAGTTGTAATTGATTGATTTTCAAATATTTATTCTTTTGTTACGGTTCGTGCTACAGTTAAGTACTTGATATTCAATTCTTTTACGGTTGTTACGGTTAAAACGTACCTTATAAATTATAAAAGTGTTTTTTAGTGATATGCTTAAAACTTATTCTTTTGTGTGCGTATATTATAAAAGAACCGTAACAAAGTCATTAATCAATTTTTATCCAGCGTTTTGTTCTTGCTTCATATTCGTATTTAATCGAAGTCACATTTTTTAAATAGGCGTCAATTAGTTTTCTTTAATTCCATTGTATAAATAAGAGTGAACACATCTAAAAAAGTACGAGTAAAATTTGTTAAAACGAAAAATTAGTATAATATTGCCGTAACGAAAACATCAAATATTTATTAATCTAAAAAATATTATTATGAATACAGACAACATTTTTTTTAATTTCTGTCATCCTATTTTGGAAAGACTGAAAGATGGTGGGGTACTAAAATCAGGCTTTAGTTACTTTTTTTACATTTTTGGAGGAGCAGCAATTCTTGGAGGAATTATCCTTGGGGCTCAACCTTTTGAATACATAGTGAATATTTGGTCCATCATAGGGTTCTTAGCAACAGCTTTTACCGGTTGGATGGTATTTCAAATTTGCTGGTTTAGAGCAAAATCGATTAAAAGTGTTCCAGATTCTGAATTTGTTGTGAGTGCAATATTTTCAATTTTTATTAGATCTATAGGAGAAATAATCGCAACGGTACTTGTTGTATTAGGTTTTACTTCCGGATTAGTTGCTTTGTTTAGTGATACTCCTGGAGTAGCTGATTTTGGAGTAGCTGGAATTGTTATTGGACCAGTAATAGGATTTTTAGTAATAGCTGTATTTTACTTTATCGCTGAAAGATTGTCAGCTTTACCAGCAATAGCTGTTAACACTAGTTCAAAAGATACTTCAACTTCTGTAACTAGTTAAATAATATTTTGTCTCGTCTTAAATAACCGATACAGATTTTTAAAGGATCAAAATTATTAATTAAAGCTGAACAATGACGTCATTGTTCAGCTTTTTTTTGCTCTAATGTTGAGGCTTTGTTACTCAAACAATTCTCTATTATTTGCTGCAATTTCACCTTGTAAACGTAAAGTTTGATTTGAATAAAGCTAAAGTCAGCAGGTGGTTTTGGCCTCAAATACTGATTGAAGAGAAACGAGTTAAAGCATTAGTAAAAAGGGTAGTTCTGAGAAACGAAGAAATCACCCGTCTGAGCTTATGTTTTAAAGTTGAACAATTGAAGGATTTGCAGCCTTGATTTTTTTTCATTGTTTTTGTGTCAAGACAAAAATAATGTGCCTCCACGATAGCTGTCGGGACGGCATAAAGGCTGTAATGAATTTGGTTGTTTCTGGGGTTAAATATATTACTCAAATAAATCTCTATTCTCTGAAACAAAATGCATTCCCGTTTCGAGGCCTAATCGATAATCATCTTCCTTATCTATTTTATTCCTATATTTTCTTAAATGTAAATTAATGAAAAATTCTTCATCAGCTTCTTTGTTTACATTTTTAAAAAAATCCCAATGTATATTGTAATGTTCGTTAAAATCCATTTTCTTAATTTATCAAGGATATTATTATTCAAAGTATTTAAAAGCATCAACAGCTGTTTCACTTTCGGTTTTACGTATGTATTTTAGAAAACATTTTTTCTGTGGAATGACCAGTTATACCTATCAAAACAGAAGTTGGCACTTTGCCGTAAAAATTGGAAGCAAACGATCTGCGTCCTACGTGGCTTGAGATCAGCTCTCACTTCTTAAAATCTCCTTCAATTGTTCGGTGGTCGTTTCTTGTTTTTGATTTAGAAGTCGATACGCGTTCTAACATTGAAACCTTTACAATACCTTTCATTTTTGCCAGTTCACAAAGTTCTTTTAAATAGTCATTATATTTTTGGTGCTTATTGCTCAAGGGAATTCACCTCTTCTCTTATCTACAATTTGTCGGGCTTCTTTTAGGAATGGAATAATAACTTTTGAATCCGTTTTTTGCTGTGTAAAGGTTAATAGTTGTTTTCCCTCACGTTCTTCAATCATAGATGAATTAAACCGCATGAAGTCGCTAATTCTTTGCCTTGTATAGCAACTAATGTGATTCTACTTCGTATTAGTAGTTGACCTTATTATAAACCTGACCTATGAATTTCAACCCTTTGGACCACAATTTCTTATATTCTTTAATACCTTTGGTTTAACCTTGGTAAAAATGAAATTTTATTGATTAGATTTTTGAACGTTGATATTAGCACAGTATCAGGTTGTAATGGATCAATGATCAAATTATTTTTAATATATTAACAAAAAAAACCGCTATGAAAACAAATTTCAAACTATTTATCCTGCTGTTAGGTCTGCAAACAATGGCTATGGCGCAAGATTCTGAGGCATGTGAATTATCTCCCGAAGTTCAGACCTTTATATTAATTGATCATAAGATTACATTTCAATCAACACAAATTGATTTGACTTCATTAGCAGTCGTATTATGCACAGAGACCGAGGAGGAATTGATCCAACCAAAAACTCTTGTTTCAGAAGATGAGACATTTGTTGTAATAGACTTTAACGGATCCAATATTGGAACCTATTTAATCACAGGGTCCCGCGGCAGTTTACCACTGACCTATGCTATAGAAAAAAAATAAATCCCTTTAGCCCCCCAATTATGAAAACATTAGTTACCATCATTTGCTTGACAACATGCTTTTTGTCCGAGTCATTATTTTCCCAAATTGTAAATCCTATCCCTGTAAATTTAGTTGGTTCTTCCGATCCTATTGCAGGAGATTTTTTCTTACATATCTTCACACCATCTCCTTTAGGAGGAACTTATCATGGAGGAACCTACTATGGTGGTACAAAAGAAAAGTGGGGGTACCAAATTTCTGGTTTAACCCCAGGGTTAGAATATTCCTTAACGTGCTATTATATGATGGATGTAGTTCAAGGATCGCCAGCATATAACCGTACTGGAGATTTAAGCATGTCTAGTGGTGCGCCATTAGACATCACAACTATTGCCTATATTCCTGAACCAAATTGGTTGATTTGGTATTCAGTTGATGTCACATTTACAGCAGTAGCGGCAACCGACCGATTTGATGTTGAAGCTGAAAGTATTAGCGACAATAGTCTATGGCTATTTACAGATGTATCAGCCGCTGCTATTGACCCAGCCTGTGACCCACTAACCACAACAGCCTCTGCCTTAGAAATTTGTTTGGGAGAAGACATCACATTAACCTCTGTTTCAGACAATGGAGGAGCAATTACTTGGGATGGCGGTGTAACAAATGGTGTACCCTATACACCTGAAACTGCGGGAACATTTACTTATCACGCGACAAGTGATTTTGATGGCGATTGTATTGATTCAGTAATCGTAATTGTCAACCCCTTACCCGTTGTTACTGCCTCGGTTGATTTTGCAACTATTTGTTTAGGAGATGATGTTACATTTACTGGTGGAGGCGCTGATACCTATGTTTGGGATCTTGGCGTCACTGATGGTCTTCCTTTTACCCCAGCAGCTTTAGGAACAGTCACTTATACAGTCACTGGAACAGACGCCGCAACAGGATGTGAAAACACAGCTTCAGTGGATGTTACCGTTAACGATAACCCGGTAGTAACTGCTACCGCAACACCTGACGAAGTTTGTATAGAGGAAACCGTAACCTTTACAGGTGGTGGAGCCGATACATACGTATGGGACGGCGGTGTAATTGACGGAACCCCATTTACACCTGCCGCTGCAGGAACATTTACTTTTAACGTGACTGGAACAATGGATTCGGGCTGTGAAAATACCGCCTCGGTGGATATCACGGTGCACGACCTTCCCGTTGTTACTGCCTCAGTTGATCCCGGCGAAATTTGCGAAGGAGAATCCGCCGTATTTACAGGAGGTGGAGCAGACACCTATAGTTGGGACCTTGGTGTTACTGATGGAGCACCATTTACACCTGCAGATGCAGGAACAGTTACTTATACCGTTACTGGAACTTCTGCTTTGGGTTGTGAAAACACGGCCACAGTTGATCTTATTGTCAACGCCGCACCAGATGTTACGGCTTCTGCTACCGAAATTGAAATTTGTTTGGGTGAGTCCATTACGTTCACTGGAGGCGGTGCCGACACATACGTATGGGATGGTGGCATAACTGATGGTCTTGCTTTTACTCCTGCCACTGCCGGAACATTCACGTATACCGTTACCGGTACTTATGCAGGCGGCTGCTCGGCTGACGCTGCAATTGAAGTGACGGTTATTGAATGTGAAGAGGTTTTGGCCGTTTATAGTTTTGAAAATGCTTGCGTTGGTGAATGTATTACATTTACAGATAATAGTATTGGAACTATTGTGAGCTGGGATTGGGATTTTGGCGGCGCAGCTGACCCAAATACCTCCACAGAACAAAATCCAACCATTTGTTTAAATACAGCAGGAACATTTAATATTCAACTCACAATTACGAATACCTACGGGGTAACTTCTTCTGTTGTAAACTCGATTACTGTTTATAGCAAACCTGATCTTACGGCAGTGCACGACACTATTATTAACACGGGCGGAATTGCTAATTTAATAGCAGTTACCAGTTCGCCTGGTGGAGTATTTAGTTGGACACCCGATTATGAGACCTCTTGTGATGACTGTCAAGTTACAACGGCAAGTCCTCAAGACAGTACCATGTTTACGGTTACTTATATAGATGAAAATGGATGCTCTGCGGAAGCTAACGTTATGGTTCTTGTAAATTTCGTGGAAGGTATTGGTGTTCCAAGCGCATTTACACCAAACGGTGATGGGAATAATGATGTGCTATTCGTTAAAGGGAATGGAATTGAATCCATGAAACTTGTGGTCTATAACCGCTATGGCGAAGTTGTTTTCATTACCACAAGCCAAAATATTGGTTGGGATGGAACCTACTTAAATAAAGAACAAAACCCAGGCGTATTTACATGGGTATTGCATTATACGTTTACCACGCAGAAAAAAGGAATGATGCAAGGGAACACTACATTGATACGTTAATCAGTTCAATTATGAAATCCATTTCACGTCTTTGAAGTCAGGTTTTCTTTTCTCCAAAAATGCATTGCGACCTTCTTTCGCTTCTTCTGTCATATATGCTAAGCGTGTTGCTTCTCCTGCAAAAACTTGCTGCCCCACCATTCCATCATCTGTCAAATTCATTGCGAATTTTAGCATTTTAATTGATGTTGGAGATTTAGCCAAAATTTCTTGCGCCCATTCAAAAGCCGTGTCCTCTAGTTCGGCATGATGAATTACGGCATTCACCATTCCCATATCATAGGCCTCTTGGGCCGAGTAATTTCTACCCAAAAAGAAAATTTCACGGGCCTTTTTCTGTCCCACCATCTTGGCTAAATATGCCGAACCATAACCGCCGTCAAAACTTGTGACATCAGCATCTGTTTGTTTAAATATGGCATGTTCTTTACTAGCAAGCGTCAAATCACACACTACATGCAAACTATGTCCACCGCCAACTGCCCAACCTGGCACCACGGCAATAACTACTTTGGGCATGAAACGGATTAAACGCTGCACCTCTAAAATATTTAATCTGTGCGCACCATCTTCCCCAACATAGCCTTGATGCCCTCTTGCGTTTTGATCTCCTCCACTGCAAAAAGAATAAACACCATCTTTTGTCGACGGTCCTTCTGCCGATAACAATACAACCCCGATTGACGGATCTTCTTGCACATCATAAAAGGCGCGATATAATTCGCTTGTGGTTTTAGGTCGAAAGGCATTTCTAACATTCGGGCGGTTAAATGCTATTCGCGCAACTCCATTCGCCTTTTTATAAGTTATATCTTCGAATTCAATCGCCGTTTTCCATTCCACTTGTGCCATAATCAATTTAGTTTTGTGTAAAAATACGAAAGCCGAATTCTATTTCCATATATTCTCGCCTTAATATTTAAGCATCTTTCCATTTACCGAAGTAAAAATCAAATCGATCACATCCCTCTAAATCTTCATAATGTTTCGGATACTTTGATTTAGAAAGTTTTCCTAAAGTTAAAATCAAGAATTATAAGGAGCTCGGAGATTATGTGATTTTCACAAATCCTGCCGTACCTAGATCCTATTAAACACGTGTACTGAAATAAGATCTTATTCTCTCTGAGCGGATTTGAAACGCTGTTTCTGGAAATTTCAATCAGATTAAAAAAATGTTTTAATGTCACTACTGCTTGAGTAAATAGTGAGTTTAAAACAGATTGATTGAATAGCATATTCGTTTTTACATGTTATTATCCAACGAAAATGGTAATGTTTCAAACTTTACAATGATGAAAAGCATTCAAAAAACAGGGCATAATTATTGTGTTTATTAACAATTTATTAAGCGTTTCTAACCTTAATTTTTATTAAATTTGTAACCAATCGGTTGAAGATAAAATATATAGACAACCGATTACGTTGGTAATGCGCCCAATCTTTATCAATAAAAAAAGAAAGAACAACAAATGAAAAAATTCCTTTTCGCAACAACACTACTTATAGCATTTGCTGCAAGTAGCCAATATGACACGGACGAAACAACCGTAAAATTTGAGGAGGTGTTTGGTTATCTTGAATCAAATTATGTGGATGATTTTAATGGTTCCAAAATTACAGACGCGGCGATAGTAGCCATGTTAAAAGAACTGGATCCGCACACCTATTTAATTCCAAAAGAGGACGTTACACAGTCAAATGACCGAATTAACGGAAGTTTTGTTGGTGTTGGAATTCAATTTCGAATTATAGCTGATACGCTAACTGTGATCAACACAATTCAAGGTGGTCCGAGTGAAAAAATAGGAATCAAGGCAGGGGATAAGATTGTAATTGTAGACAACGAAAACATTGCAGGAATAGGTTTAAAAACTAGCGGAGTGAGAGATCGTCTTTTAGGAGAAAAGAATTCTTTAGTGGTGTTGGGAGTTAAAAGAAGAGGTGAAAATGACCTGCTGGATTTTGATGTTCGTCGAGATAAAATTCCATTATTGAGTGTTGCTAGTTCATACATGGCTGCAGATAAAACGGGTTATATTAAAGTGACCAGTTTTGCAAGAACAACACCTACAGAATTAACAAGGGCGATCGAGGAGTTAAAAGATCAAGGTATGAAAAACCTGATTTTAGATTTGCAGGGAAATGGCGGCGGATTATTGAGCGTTGCCAAATTCATGGCGGATGAGTTTTTATCAGATGACAAATTAATCGTTTACTCCGAAGGGCGTTCGCAGCCAAGGTCAGACTTAATTGCAAATGATTTAGGTAGCCGAGGAAGACCTTATCATGATAAACCAAAAGGAACATTTGAGAAAGGCAAACTTGTTGTATTGATTGATGAGAGTTCGGCTTCTGCTTCTGAAATTGTATCAGGTGCATTACAGGACTGGGATCGTGCTTTAATAATTGGGCGAAGAAGTTTTGGTAAAGGCTTAGTTCAACGTCCCTACAAATTATCAGATGGATCTGAAATTAGAATTACAATTGCGCGCTACTTTACACCATCAGGTCGATTTATTCAAAAACCTTATGAAGAAGGTATAGATGCTTACCGAGATGATTATATGAACCGTTACAACAATGGAGAATTCATGCATCAAGACAGTATTAAATTACCTGATTCGCTGAAATTTCAAACACTTAAACTTCAAAGAGATGTATATGGTGGTGGTGGAATCATGCCGGATGTGTTTGTCCCGCTAGATACATCTGAATTGTCTCCAACTTACCGCGCCATTAGCCGTAAAGGATTAATCAATACTTTCACCTTTACTTATGTTGATGAAAAGCGTGATTTATTAAAAGAAAAATATCCAACTTTTGAGGCCTTTAAAAATGATTTTAGTGTGGACGAAGTTGTAATAGCGGAATTTTGGAAGTTGGTCAAGACGGAGGAAATCGAATATAAAGAAGAGGATTATCAAACGTCTAAAAAATTGATTCACACACTGTTAAAGGCTAGGATTGCCGCAAACCTATTTGAATCTTCTAAATTCTATCCTATCTACAATGAAATGGAAAATGAAATTTTCATGAAAGGACTTGAGTTAATTGAAGGCAAAACCATTTCAAAATTAGGTTTAGATTATTAGTTTTGTAAAAAAGAAGAACAATGAAAAAGATTTTAGGAGCTGTATTTTTATTTACGCTAGTGGCATGTGGTGGTGATAACGAATCAAAAATAAATGACGGTGTCAGTTCGTTAGTTGCAGATGAAAGTTTGGTAGGAACCACTCCAGAGGGTAATGAATTTGGAGTAGAGACCAGTAATCCCCTGAGCCCAGGCTCAACAACAGTTGAGTATATAGAAAGTTCACATGACTTTGGTACTGTTAGATATCCAAGTGATAACCTTTACACATTTAAATTTAAAAACACAGGAGACGTTCCTTTATTAATTGAAAGCGCCACGGCATCTTGTGGATGTACTGTTCCAAACAAACCTGAAGAGGCTATTATGCCAGGAGAATTAGGCGAGATGGATGTGATTTTCAGACCAAAAGAAGGACAACAAGGTGAAGTGGTGAAGAAACGTGTGACTGTAATCGCGAACACTGAACCGAAACAAACTTACTTAGAGATTACGGCGAATGTTATGGCGCCAATACTGGATTAGTTCAACGTGCGATTAACAATTTTCATGGCGTCGCCCTGAGGGCTGAATTGAACTTGCCGAAATATGATCGAAGGGAGTGATTGCTATTAGTGAACGCGCGTTAATTTGACTCCTTTTAATCAATGACACCGTCCTTCACAACTTCTAATTCAATGCGATTATTCAGATGGTTCGGTGTTTCACTCCTAATTTTTATCAGCTCCTCTCAAAACACTTCCAATCAGGAATTAAAACAAGAATTTTGACAAGAAATTGCTAACTGTTCATTGCACCCTTCAATAAAATCAGAGCAGCGCATTGAATATTACACAATTAAAATCACCAACTGTCTCTTCTAAACAATTTCCATTTTTCTTAATAGAAACGAGGCGTTCATGTTTTTACAAATACCCTCTTTAAAAGTATAATCAAAGTAAAGCTCATCATTCACAATTTCTGCGTCGAAATAATGGTTTTCAATTTGAGGTAAGGTTTTAGATAACGCACATAGGGCTAAATCATGTGTGGCAATAATTCCGGTTGAATTTGTACCCACCAATTTTTCTACAAACTTCTGTGAACCTTCTTGTTTATCTTTACTATTCGTTCCTTTCAAAATTTCATCTAGAATAATGAAATACTCGTCCAACTTAATTTGATCAATAATAAACTTTAGGCGTTTTAACTCAGAGAAAAAATACGATTGATCATTGACTAAAGAATCAGATGTTCGTATACTCGAAATTAGTTTGATCGGCGTGTATTCAAAAGACTTGGCGCAAATAGGCATACCAACATTTGCTAGCACAAGGTTCAACGCAACGGTTCTCAAAAAAGTACTTTTACCAGCCATATTGGCGCCGGTAATTATGAAAAAATCGTCACACTTAATGCTAAAATCATTCGACACCCGTTGATCATCTTTTAACAAAGGATGACCTAACTCCTTTGCAATAACCACTACACTCCCATCTGCAGCTATGGTTGGGTAGGCGTGACTCGGATTATTAAAACCATAATTCCCCAATGAATTGTATGCATCAAAATTAGCGATCGCCTCGAACCATTTATGCGTGAGTGAATGATAGTTACTTATCCAACCTTCAATGCGGTAAGCATACCTTAAATCCCACAAGAAAAAGGCATTCGCCATAATGGCAAAAAGGAAATTATTCCGTTGATCGAGATTATTCAACTCTTTTGAAAGTGCCTTAAAAATTCCAGAAGCATTTTTCCCTTCTGTCTTAATCATAGCTTGCTGTTCCTTCAATAACGCGGCAGCGAATGGTTGCTCCTCAATCTCCTGCAAAAGTTTAGCATATTGTGCAAATATGTCTGTTATTTGACTTGCTGATGCATATAAAAGATTGATTTTTTTTAGATAAAGTCCGGTGATTCCTACACCTACAAAAAACCAGATATAGAGGTAATTAATTGAGATCAGCCCTAAACCGAATACCACCATTAACCCAATTGAAATGACAGAAACAATCAAAGGCAAAAATTTAAAGACTTTAGGAATTGCTAATTTATAGGATGAGATCCATTCTAAAATAGCCGAGTTTTCAATTTTGCTATCTACTAAACTTGCAATGGTTTGAAAGTTTTGACGCCAAGTGGCTAATCCACTTAATTCCTTAACAGCCGCCTGTTTTCCTTCAACATTATCAATACTATTACTATTCAATATACCCGCCAATCGCTGACGACCCTGTGTTGAACTTGTCCGGTTGATGAATTGAAAGATAGAACCTTGTCCAAATAAATCAATATCTTGATTATAATAATGCTCCTCCCCCACAAAATCAGCTCCCGTATCCAAACCGTCTAAGTCACGATTTAAAACACGTACTTCTAATTCATTCAATTCTAAAAGTTTCTCAATTCGCCGCTTCTCTATTCTAACAGCAGAATTTTTAGCAACCACAAAAAAGAAAGCCGAAAACCCTACAACGCCAGTAAAAACAGCAATGTTTACCTGCTCGCGTAATAGAAAAATGGCCAGAATTGTCAATAAAAAAATAGCTAAACGCGTTAAACCGAATAGAAACAGTTTTCTTTTAATAGCTTTTAAATCAGTTTTGTAGGTTGTAATTTGACTTTGATAAAAATCGATTGGCGACTCACTCATAATTTTTTAATTCCGTTATTTAGGGCTTTGCTTGCGAATTATTCTCCAAAATAATGCCGGAGAAAACCGCTTAATATGCACGGCCCAAATTTCTTTATTGCCAATTAGTATCGACTTTTTACGTTTCGTTACGGCTTTAAGTAATTTTTTTACGCAAACGGCTGCAGACATGCCCGTTTCTTGGTTGTGATCCATTTTGCCATGCGCCTCCCCTTGATCATTTAAGGCTGATTTAGAAATTTCCGTGTTGATTTTTCCAGGATAAGCCATGGTAACAAAAATGTTGTTTTTAGCTTCTTCCAATAAAACACTTTCATAAAACCCTTGCAAAGCGTGCTTTGATGCTGCGTATGCAGAGCGTAAATAAAAGCCAAACTTTCCAGCAATGCTTGAAATGACAATGATATGCCCTGATTTTTGTTTTTGCAAATAAGGAAGCACGGCTTTTGTCAAACCTATATTTCCAAAATAATTAATTTCCATGATCCGTCGATCAATTTCCAAAGCCGTTGATGCAGCTTCTCCTCTTTGGCTTAATCCTCCGTTATTATACAAAAAATCAATTTTTCCGAAAGCATCAATTACGGTTTTGGTTTTTTCTGAAAATTTCGTTTGATCCTCTAAATCTAGGCTTAAAATCATGGATTTTTCCGGAAACTTTAACCGAGACTGAACGGCTTTTAGTTTTGCTTCGTTTCGCGCAGACAGCACAACTATACCACCCGCAGCATTAACCTGAAGAGCTATTTCTGCTCCAATTCCAGATGAAGCGCCAACAACCCAAGCTACGCGATTTTCAAACGATTGATTCATAGACGCTACGAAAGTAGTCAATTCAAAAGAGAAGAGAAACTCATTGGATACTTAAAACTCAGAAAACTCAATTTTCACTGGTCTAAAGACAAATTCCCTTATCCACAAACATAGCACCTTTCGAGATTATAAAAAAAAATATCGCTTTTGTTTCCTAAAAATACTATTGACCTATGACTATAAACTAAGTAAGTTTTTATGTAAATTTGCTATGTGAGAAGATTAATCATAGCGATTGACGGATATTCTTCCTGTGGGAAGAGTACTCTGGCAAAAGAAATTGCGCAAAAGCTGAATTATGTTTACGCCGACAGTGGTGCCATGTACCGCGCAGTTACGTTACACATGCTTAATAAAGGCATTTTAAAAGATGGTGCGTTCATCACGAAACAGGTGGTTCAAGAGTTAAATGCTATTCATATTCGTTTTAAATTTGACTCCGCCAGTAATCGCTCTGAAACATATTTGAATGATGAAAATGTTGAGAAAGATATTCGCAACTCAAAAATCACAAAACATGTGAGTGTCATCAGTGCCGTGCGCGAAGTGCGCGAGAAACTAGTTGAAATTCAACAAAAAATGGGTCTTGAAGGTGGTGTTGTAATGGACGGAAGAGATATTGGCACAGTGGTTTTTCCAAATGCCGAAATTAAACTCTTTATGACCGCTACAAATCAAATAAGAGCGGAGCGCCGTTACAAAGAATTAATCGAAAAAGGCGAAAGTATAAGTTTAGAGCAAGTTGCGAACGATTTGAAAAAACGAGATCATTATGATATGAACCGTGAAATTAGTCCGTTGCGCAAGGCCGAAGATGCTATAGAAATTGACAATAGTGATTTGGATCGCGAAAGTCAATTAGCAATGGCTATCGCTATAATTGAAAAGAAAAAGGTCGATCTACAAGAAAAGGTCTAAATGTAGCGCTATGAACTCGTTCCAAATCCAATATTCAACGGATAAAAAGCTTAGGTAAATTAATGGAGTAAGTCGAAAGTTTTTTTAATTTTGCGCGTTCAATAAATTTAAAATAAAGAAATGGCTGCGAATAAAGTTCTTGAATTATTAGGTAGTGAAGGCGAAGCACTGCTGAATCACGAATGTAAAACAATCTCTAAAAACTTACTTCACTTGCCAGGAGCCGACTTTGTTGATCGATCATTTGGTCCAACAAATAGAAATCCACAAGTATTAAGAAGTCTAGAGGCATTATACAATCATGGAAGACTAGCTGGCACAGGTTACGCTTCAATTTTACCAGTAGATCAAGGAATTGAGCACTCAGCTGGAGCATCATTTGCACCAAATCCACTTTATTTTGATCCTGAAAACATTGTAAAACTAGCCGTAGAAGGAGGTTGCAATGCAGTTGCTTCAACTTTTGGAGTACTTGCTGCATGTTCAAGAAAATACGCACACAAGATTCCTTTCATTGTAAAATTAAACCACAATGAATTTTTGTCGTATCCAAACACATTTAATCAAATTGAATTTGGATCAGTTGAAGAAGCATGGAACATGGGTGCTACGGCAGTTGGTGCAACGATCTATTTTGGTTCAGAAGGATCTGAAAGACAAATTGTAGAAATTGCACAAGCCTTTGAAAGAGCGCACGAATTAGGAATGGCAACTGTCTTATGGTGTTATTTAAGAAACTCGGCCTTTAAAGTAGACGGCGTAGATTATCACACAGCAACAGATATTTCTTCACAAGCAACGCATTTAGGTGTAACGATTCAAGCAGATATTATTAAACAAAAATTACCTGAGTTAAATGCAGGATATCCAGCAATTAACTTTGGTAAAACACACAATAAAGTATATTCAGAATTAACTACAGATAATCCGATTGATTTATGTAGATACATGGTTGCAAACTGCTACATGGGGCGCAATGGCTTAATCAATTCAGGTGGTTCTTCCTTGGGAGATGAAGCTTCTGATTTAGCATCAGCGATTAAAACAGCCGTCATTAATAAACGTGCTGCTGGACATGGATTAATTTCTGGAAGAAAGGCTTTCCAAAAAGAAATGTCTGTGGGAATTAAATTATTGAATGCGATTCAAGATGTTTATCTTGACGATTCAATTACAATTGCCTAAATTTAACTCAAACACATTTGCCTAACGAAAGTTATTCATTATTATGGGATGGTTTACTAGAAAAAAGGAAGGAATATCTACTTCCACAGCAGATAAGAAAGAAACTCCAGAAGGTTTATGGTATAAATGTCCGAAATGTAAGGCCGTTATAACAACAGAAGACCATAAGGAAAACGTATATACTTGCAATAATTGTAATCATCACGAACGCGCGAGTGCGAGAGATTATTTTGAGCTTTTATTTGACAGTAAAAAGGGAACTGAATTTGCAAGAGGAATTACTTCAGGCGATCCACTAGGTTTCGAGGACACTAAAAAATATGTTGATCGGATTAAGACCATGCAGGAAAAAACTGGTCTTAAAGATGCTATCCGTGTTGCGCACGGTAAAATTGATGGCGCTGCATTAGTTATTGCAGCAATGGATTTTAAATTTATTGGTGGATCAATGGGATCAGTTGTTGGTGAAAAAATTGCGCGCGCGGTGGACAAAGCGATTGATTTAAACGCCCCTTTATTGATTATTTCAAAATCTGGCGGAGCGCGAATGATGGAAGCAGGACTTTCATTAATGCAAATGGCTAAAACATCTGCCAAACTCAACCAACTATCTGCGGCAAAAATACCTTTCATCTCATTATTGACTGACCCTACAACAGGCGGAGTTACGGCTTCGTTTGCAATGTTAGGTGATATCAATATGGCAGAGCCTAATGCATTGATTGGATTTGCGGGACCGAGAATTGTAAAAGAAACAACTGGAAGAGATCTTCCAGAAGGTTTTCAGCGGGCAGAGTTTTTATTAGAGCACGGTTTCTTGGATTTAATCGTTGATCGTAAGAATTTGAAAACTCAATTGGCAAAAGTATTACGAATGCTTAAAATTGAACAAGTAGAGGCGTAATTCACATTCTCAATAATTTTAAATAAAAAAATGCGCAGATAGAAAATTAGTACTATCTTTGCGCCCGATATACATAATATTCATTTAAAATAATTTTGGCATGTATTTATCAGCAGAAAAAAAAGAAGAAATATTTAAAAAGCACGGATCTAATGAAAAAGATACCGGAAGTTCAGAAGGACAAATCGCTTTGTTCACTTACAGAATTGCTCACTTAACAGAACATCTTAAAAATAATCGTAAGGATTATGGAACTCAAAGATCGTTGCAGTTATTAGTAGGTAAAAGAAGAAGTTTACTAGACTATTTAAAGAAAACTGATATCGAGCGCTATAGAGCAATCGTTAAAGAATTAAAATTAAGAAGATAATACAGTTCTTAAAATAAAGATATAAAGGGGCAATTGAAATTTAGGTTTCGATTGCCTTTTTTGTTTATTGAAATCGGGCATTTCGAGAGCATCAATGTCCTCTCATAAGACAAAAGAGAAAAGATGAAAAAATTGATTCTAGTTCATACTAACTCCAAGAAATAGTGCTAATGACTATAGACTAAGGACTAACAACTAGAAAACTAAAGACTATAACTAAAACAAACGAAGCGGAATCCCGAAAAACGGGACAAGAAGAAGCACCGTTTCACAAAACAAACAAATATGAATGTAATAACAAAAACAATTGATGTTGGTAATGGGAGAGAGATTTCTGTTGAAACAGGAAAACTTGCCAAACAAGCTGATGGATCAGTTGTTGTAAAATGTGGAGGAACAATGATTCTTTCTACAGTAGTGTCAAACCATGATGCTAAACCCGGAGTGGATTTTTTACCACTTACAGTAGACTACAGAGAAAAATTCTCAGCTGGAGGTAAAATCCCAGGTGGATATTTAAAGCGTGAAGCAAGACCGTCTGATGATGAGATTCTTGTAATGCGATTAGTGGATAGAGCGTTAAGACCGCTTTTCCCTAGTGATTATCACGCTGACACACAGTTAATGATGCAATTGATTTCATTTGATGGTGTAAACATGCCAGATTCATTAGCTGGATTTGCTGCTTCGGCCGCAATCGCAGTTTCTGATTTACCATTTGCAGGACCAATGTCTGAGGTAAGAGTTGGACGTGTTGATGGAAACTGGATTGTGAATCCAACATTTGAAGAATTCGATCAATCAGACGTAGATGTTATCATTGCAGGTACTGCTGATAACATTGTAATGGTTGAAGGTGAAACATTAGAAATTTCAGAAGCAGAGCTTGTTGAAATCATCAAAGTGGCTCACGTTGCAATTAAACAACAATGTGCTTTTCAATTAGAATTGGCAGCTGATGCTGGTGTTTCTGCTGAAAAACGTGAGTATTCTCACGAAACACATGACGAGGATATCAAAGCTAAGATACATGCGGCAACGTATGATAAATGTATGGCCGTTGCTCGTTTAGGAACAGCCGATAAAGCGAAAAGGTCGGAGTTGTTTAGAGAAATCTATAACGAGTACGTTGACAGTTTAGATGAAGAGACGTTAGATGCGGAATCTCCATTTATTTCAACTTACTTTAATAAGACGAAGAAACAAGCAGTTAGACGTGTAATGTTAGATGAACGAATTCGTTTAGATGGCAGAGAAATGGATGAAATTAGACCAATTTGGTCAGAAGTTGATTATTTACCTTCTGCTCACGGTTCTGCAGTGTTCACTCGTGGTGAAACACAATCATTGACTTCACTTACCCTAGGTGGTAAATTGGATGAGCAAATGATTGACACCATGGCTGACAAGCGATTCGAGAAATTCTTATTGCACTATAACTTCCCTCCATTTTCAACAGGTGAAGCTCGACCAATTAGAGGAGTATCTCGCAGAGAGATTGGACATGGTAACTTGGCATTAAGAGCATTGAAAAACATGCTTCCTGATGACAATCCTTATACTATTCGTTTAGTATCTGACATTCTTGAATCAAACGGTTCGTCTTCAATGGCAACTGTTTGTGCTGGAACGTTAGCCTTGATGGACGGTGGGATTCAATTGAAGAAACCAGTTTCTGGTATTGCAATGGGATTAATTACTGACCAAGAAGGAAAATACTGTGTATTGTCTGATATTTTAGGAGATGAAGATCACTTAGGAGATATGGACTTTAAAGTAACTGGTACAGCTGATGGAATCACTGCTTGTCAAATGGACATTAAAGTAGATGGTTTACCCTATGAAGTATTAACTGAAGCTTTAGAGCAAGCAAGAGCGGGTCGTTTACATATTTTAGGAGAAATCTTAAAAACATTAGACAAACCAAATGCTGAATTGAAACCAAGTGCACCGAGAATTGAAGGATTAATCGTTCCTAACGATTGTATCGGAGCAATTATCGGACCTGGTGGAAAAATCATCCAAGAGATGCAAAAAGAAACGAATACAACCATTACCATTGACGAAAATGAAAAAGGTGAAGGAAGTGTTCAGATCGTTGCAAACAACGCTGATGATATGGCAGCTGCGCTGAAGCGTATTAAATTAATCGCCTTCCCTCCTACTGTTGATGTTGGAGCTGAATATGAAGGAAAGGTTAAATCAATTCAAGCATACGGATGTTTCGTTGAAATTCTTCCTGGAACTGATGGATTAATCCACATTTCGGAATTAGATCACAAACGTGTAGAAAAAGTTGAAGACGTATGTAAAGAAGGTGATGTATTGAAGTTTAAAGTGATTGGACAAGATCCAAAAACGAAAAAATTCAAATTATCACGTAAAGTTTTATTACCAAAGCCGGAGTAGAAACCAGCGCAGTAGTAAATGATACTATAATTATTAAAGAGGCGGTTCATTTGAATCGCCTCTTTTTTTGTGCCCATAAATTTCATCCATTTAAATCTATTGAAACACTGCTCTCAGAGCTCCATTATATTTTTGTTCTAAACAAACAAGATTATGGAAACAAAAAAATTAGACAAAATACGTATAGCAGGTATTGCGGTAAAAACGATCAATGCACCACAAAAAGCGGAACAAGCTATACCCGCTCTTTGGAGAAGATTTATTGCTGAAAATCCTGGAAATCAGCTAGCCACTATGCTATCTGAAGACATTTACTGCGTGTATTGCGAATATGAAGGTGATCACACGGAACCTTATACCTGCCTGATTGGTTAAGCTGTTCCAACTGAATCACCTCTACCAACATGAATGAAAGCAATTGATATTTTACCGAGTAACTATAGCGTTTTTTAAGCAGCCGGAGATTTAACAAGTGGAGTCGTGTTTACTACTTGGAATAAGATCTGGAAAAGCAAAATTGACCGAACTTACACGGCAGATTTTGAAGTTTACGCAAAAGAAGCTATGAATCCTAAAGACGGAAAAATTGATATTTTTTAGCCATAGAATAGCCTAGCTACAACAATAATGAACGCATTAGACGAATTTTATTTAAACCAAAAGAACCGCTCGGGAGCTGCATTATCGCTTTGCGTGATCTAATTCTTCAGTATAACGAAGAAATCACAGAAAAATGGTACTATCGCCTCCCTTGCTTTTTTTAAAGGTAAATTACTCTGCTATATCTTTGTGGACAAGAAAACCCAGCATCCGTTTATCGCATTTTATCCTGAAAGGTTACTGCAACACCCAGCATTATTGAAGGGCAATCGAACCCAATCAAAAATATTGAACTTAAAATCGGATGCCGATCTTCACTTCGAAATCATTTATGCAATCATGGAAGATACTTTAACTCTAGATTATAAAAGTGTTTGATTTTAACAATTTCAATATTTAGCCCCAATTTAAAAGATTTAGGCATCAAATTTGTATTTTAGTTCAAAAATATAAGCCAATTTATGTACCGCGCTTCATTAGTCTTACCTCAATCAAAATTAATGTTGTAACAAATCCAATACTATGAAAAAACATTACTATTTATTGATTGCACTGTCAGTACTCATTATTTCTTCCTGCACCCAACGGGCATACCTTACGGTAAACGAACCACCAATTGTACACCTTGATAAAATGTATGATCGGGCTGGAGTTGTAAACAGGAGTTTTGCGGAAGGCGGATCAAAGATTTTAGAAACAATTGACAACGGACTTTCACTCGAAGGAAATTTGGACATTAAAGGGTCCAACGCCGCAGTTCAAGGGGCATTTGATCAACTCACAACCAACCAACGATTTGAATTTGTAACCATCATGGATAGCCTCACTGTTAAAAATGGAGGTATTGATATTTTTCCTGCGCCATTGCAGTGGTTCGAGGTAGAAAAATTGTGTTTAGCAAATGAAGTCGGCTTCTTGATTGCTTTAGAGGTTTACGATACAGATACTAAGGCTGCTTATTCAACAGGAAGTACGATAAGAAATACGCCACTAGGAAGCGTGACTGTTCCCACGCATAAAGCGACAGTAACTACCATTATAAAAACAGGATGGCGCATATACGACCCTGTAAACAAGATCATTTTAGATGAGTTTTGGTTAACTGATCTCATATCATCAACAGGAGGTGGGATTAATCCAGTGGAAGCGCTTTCAGCTGTCTTAAATCGCGGTCAAGCCGTAAAACAATTGAGTAACGATATAGGCCGTTTTTATGCACGCCGAATAGAACCGCAAAGTTTTCGGGTATGGCGCAACTATTATAACAAAGGCAGTCGTAATTCAAAAATTGCTAAACGCCGCTCAGAAGTTGGAGATTGGGACGGCGCTGCTGAAATGTGGGAAAAAGATTTGAACAGTCCAAAACGGAAAGTAGCTGGCAGAGGGACTTATAATATGGCTATTTATAAAGAAATCAATGGAGATGTGGAAGGAGCATTAGAGATGGCTCAAAAAGCCTACTCAGACTATAACATTAGAGAAGCACAAACTTATTCAAGAATTCTGCGAGATCGTATTGCACGGCGTGAACGTGAAAAGGCATTGAGCGGAGAATAATTTTGATACGTTTAGTTTGTAAAGAGGGCGGTAATTTTCAAATTATTTCTCTTTTTTTTGCCAAAATCAATCTTTACCGGATCCATTCTTATAAAAATAGCCGTAGTTACTTATTTGGTAAAATAGAAGTCGTTAATCCCTTCATCATCTCCTTCTTCAACCAATGAACGTAATACTAAAGTATCTGGATATATTAAGTATAAATTTTGAACGGTGGATGAATCTATAAATATACCAGATGCCGATTCCTCTCGGACCAGCGAGCCAATAAATGAAACCATTTTTTGATTTGAAAAATCGATTGGTAACTCCAGTTCCAGCGCTAGCAAAGTATCAGCATCTGCTTCACAAACGTCACTGCCCTCACTGTAAATAAATGAACCCCAATTATCTTCATTAAACGTTAAAGTATTGTCTAAGGCACAATCAGCTAAGGCGCCATCCAATCCCTCAACGGTCTTCCTTCTCAGGTACCAGGTGCTCCCTTTTATTATCCTAGCATAAGAGCGCGATAAGGTTATCTTGGCGGTAACATTGTCTGGATAAGAAAATTTAAAAATGTTGTCTACAAAAATATAGTCCATTTCATCTGCTCCATTTTCAAGAGAAAGACTATCGCCCATATAAACGTCATATACGTTTCCCCCTAAAATTCCTTTCTCCTTCTTGCGAATAAATAACCGATCTTCGACTGTAAATCGAATCGCTGAGTAAGAGTCATCAAAAAAGAAGGTTTCGTTTGTTGATCCTGACAGATACAAAAGCAACTCAGAATCCGTGTTATTTTCATCTTGGTAAGCATAAACATCTACTTGTGCACCCATTGTTGAATGAACTGCACTTAAATTATTTACAGCTACTGTAAAGGCATCCTTTTTATCTTTTCTTCGGCAACCCAATATGATAAAAATGGCGATAAGTAATAAAGCACTTGCATTAATTTTCCAATGAGACATCCGTTTGTTTTTAATTACTGGCAATAAATGTAATTATATTGTTTGAATTTCAGAGCAACTGTACAATTTCCCTAAAACTATAATACAACTCCAACAAAGCATAATTAAGTGAGATGATAAATAGCTTCGCGATTTATGAGCCTATTGAAGCTCAGGAGGCTAATTTAAAGGAATATAAGGTCTAGGAAAATTAAAAAATGACACTTATATAATTCATTAAGAATTTGCGGCTATCTGCTTAACGATTGCAAGAACTCAACGGTAATTAGCTCCTTCAACATACCCACTAATTATTGAAAATCAATTTATTAGAAGGCGATCTATTTTAAAAAAAATCTAGTATTTTGATTGGAATCGTTTTCAATTTTAATAGCGGGTCTCCTGTAGTAATATCCCATGCCGATACAACCGAAATGTCAGCGCCAGGTGTTCCATCATAATGGAGAGCGCTACCTTCATTTTTAAGTGCCCATTGGTTTTCAAAGTAGGGATCGTCTGTCGTGGCGAGAATTGTATGTAACGTATTTACAGAAACAAATTCAAATTTCCCACTTGCCAGTATTTCTTTTTGGTGAGTCCGGATATCACCATTTTTTTTCGTGTATGTTGAAACATAAACCCCATCTAAAAAATAATGCTCCTGACTTTGGTCATAAGGATAATAAAAAAATGAATTTTGAGGATGACGTTCGCCATATTTAACATTAAAATGACTCATGTGATTGAACGTTTCTCCTTTTTTCACTTTATAATACAACTGTGGCAAATCTCCTCCGAGTCCACCATCATTCGTTTTGTATAAAATTGATGTAAAAATAACGTGATCGCTTTTTTCTATTTCATCTTGAATCTCCTGATATTCCTCAATCGAAACATCAAATTTCCCTTTCACCAAGGTGACATCAAACCCTTTCAAAACATGACCTTTCTTCAAAGGACTCAATGATTCAATTTTTTCTATTTCTTCTGCTTGGATTGTAAAATCAGCAGCCGATTGAAATTCAATAATTAAACCTATGGGCGATTTCTAGGTAAAAGTAATGCCTGAAACGAATAAAAGAAAACAGAGTAAAAATCGCATAAGTATGTTTTATAACCTTTAAAGATAAGGAATTATAGGACAATAAAAAATCCCGCAATGGACAAACCAAAGCGGGATTAGTTCCAATTAATAAGGCTATTTCGAAACAGTAATCTTTTTAGTAATCACTGCATCATCCGCAGTTACTTGAACGAAATAAATTCCGTTTTCTACACTACTCAAATCAATTTGATTGTTTTTCGTTGACGTTGATTTTTGCGATAAAATACTTCCTTTCATGTCCATAACTGTAATAATTGCTTGACCATTCATATTACCCAATTTCACATTTACCAATCCATTTGTTGGATTTGGATATAAAGCAAGTGAAAGTTTCGGGTTTTCGTTGATATTGTCCAAACCATATGAGAAACATGCCGTTGTATCAGAACAGCCTCCACCTATTGTAACAATGCAAGCATAAGCACCTGCTTCCGTTGGTGCATATGTTTGATCAGTTGCACCGTCAATTACTCCAAAATCAGGACAAGTTATCCATTGATAAGTTGCGCCTGTTTCGTTTGATGTTAGATCCGTTACGGTTTCAGTTACTGTTAAATCGATTGTCGTTACTAAGCCTATTGTAAACTCAACAGATATACTACATCCTTCAGCATCATTTACTGTAACAATATAATCACCTGGTAAAAGGTCCGTCAATTCTCCGTAAATTATATATGGTTCTGTTCCTCCTGTTACAGTAATAACCACGGAACCGTCAGCTGCTCCAGGACATGACGCATCAGTTACTTCAACTGTCGCCACTAACTCATCAGGATCCGTTAATTCGAATGCAGCAGTGCCTTGACATCCATTTTCATCCATTACGACAACTTCATATACTCCACCACCAAGTGATGCCAAATCTTCCATATCATCAAAATCCCCAGTGCCATCAATATCCCAATCAAATGAATAATCTGGTGTTCCGCCTTCTACATTGATATTGACTTGGCCATCCGCAAAGCCAAAACAAGTTGGATCAATCAAGGCATCTTCTGTGATTGTAATCACCTCAGAAGCATCAATGGTCAACACAACCATGCATGAATCTGAATTTCCGTATATATCGGTTGCAAACAACCACACTTCATTTTCTCCTTCGTTCTCACAATTAAATGTGTCCATAGAGATTGACAATTCGTCAATTCCACAACCGTCCTCAGTACCTGCATCTAAATCAGATGGTTCAATCACCATTTCTCCAGTTTCATCCAAAACGTAAGTCAGTGCTGCCGCGCAAGACATAACAGGAGGTAATGTATCTAATACGATAATGGAAGCAAGACAAGTATCAGCATCTCCAATATCTCCAACAGCCACAAACTCTACAAACAATCCAACAGTAGGATCAGTTGAATAGCTTCTGGTAGGAACAGGAAATTCTGCAGAAGCGTTGTTACCTTCTCCATCCAGGGCGTTTGGACCACTGAATGTCCAATGAGACAAATCAAAAGCATCTACATCTAATCCTGTATCTGGAATTCGATAGGCCCATCCATCTAAATATTCCCATGGTTCACCCGAACCATCAACATCCACATCGCCAAAATTATCGATCACAACATCTTCATAATATAATTCTATAGCATCATCCCCATTAATTAAGGCAAATGCAGTCACATAATCAGGATTAAATCCAAACCACTCAGAGAAACCAGACTTTTCAGAAGCGATAAACAAATGTGTTCCAGCGCCAGCTGATTCTGCGGGAAAAGTAAACTCTTCTCCATCTGTTCCATCACCATTTTGAGCAAAACCAATTCCGTAGTTACTTAAATCAGCAATGTCATTAATAACATACACCTCAACACCTTTTGGTAAACCTCCAGGTAATGGTCCATCATAAACAGCTGTAATAATCATACTTGGCACAACTTCAAGCTCCATAATATCGTCACAATCAAATGTTGTTGGACTAGCCGTTAATGTTAATTCACCATCACAAGGTACCGCAGAACCCGCATCTAAATCATCAGCCGTTATTGTTGCTTCCCCCGCATCATCTAAGTAAACATTTAATGAATGGCAACGAGCAACAGCAGGTCCATCTGCACAGGTGTAGGTTACTTCTAAGTCTGGAGCCGTTCCATCATCCTTACTACCAAACCTTCTAGCAGAGCAAGCAAACTCTTCATCTCCAACCAATATCCATCCATGGTTTGAATTCGGGTAATCTAACCAGTTTTGAACGTTGGCTACCATTCGCATAGAAGACCAAGTATAATCAGTTAAAACCTCACCAATAGGAGATGTTGCTGAAGCTACACTGTAAAAATCACCACCGGCATCATCCCATTCAGAAGATTCGTACATAGCATCTAGCCATGTTGCATCAGGAGCAACGGGTGCTGCACCTTCCCCATCTCCTGAAGAAGTGCCTTCGCCCCACTCTGTAACGGCTCTATGCAAACTATAATCTTGCGTTCCTGCACCTGGACCTGCGTTATCCATATTTAATGTCAGTGTTACATCTGTAATTGTTGCGCCAAATGGAACTATTGCTGCGATATCAAACTCTAACAAAGCTCTTCTTGAATTATCGCTACAGGTTTGACCTGAAAACAATTTCCCTTCTCCATTTGAGTTTTCACTTTCCGAATAGATTGAGTTATCCTTATCAGGATTCAACTCAACAGTCGTTTGTGCATAAGAATTTGATCCTAAAACCAACATAGCTGCACACCAAAATATTTTTTTCATTCTTAAATAAGTATTTATTAGAATGCGTTTAACGAATCCTTTAATTGGTGAAATTCATTCTAAAATTTGACGTAAAAGTACAAAATATAAATTGCCATATCCTAAAAATTGTATGAAGAAATATTTAATTTATGAACAATTTGGGTGAAATAGTTTATCCAGCTTTAGTCGGCTAAACAACTCTTTATGAAGACTTAAATTAAAATAAAACAGTTGCATTGGTCATTGATATAATCAAAAAGACAATACTCATACCGCTCTAATATTAATAGATGGAATTAAAAAAAGAAAGGTAAGATTTACTATTTAAGCTTCTGAGGCTATCATATCTTGAAGCGATTTTTTTTCAAGAACTTTGAGTGTTTCGTCGCGCACTTCAATCATCATTTTATTCAGCCCACAAGAGACTTCGTCAACGCATTCAGTGCAGGACTCATAATAATTTAACCTGGCACATGGTAAAAGTGCAATGGGACCGTTAAACATTCGAATCACATCTGCGAGCATGATATCCTCGGCATCTTTCAGAAGGTAGTAGCCTCCACCTTTACCCATTTTACTATTCAATACTCCCGCTTTTCTTAACTCTAAAAGAATACTTTCCAAAAACTTTTTGGGAACAGAAGTACGTTCAGCTACTTCACTTATTAGAATAGGCTTACGCAATTCTTGTTTACCCAAGAAGGTTAAAGCATGAAAGGCGTATTTTGTCTTTTTAGAAAGCATTAAATAAGTGGTCGAATAGGTTTACAATTAAACATAAAAATACGTTAGTTTAATACTTCCACAAAATGCTAGTTATAGTTTTAACGCTGAATCTGTTACAAAACTCTAATGATCGTGTATTCCTAAGTACGAATATTGCTCACTTTTAACTCATTTCAACAGTAGATAATAATTGAAATGATGTCTCCTTTTTAAATCTTATATGCTTAAAAAGCATTCTTAAAGATCCGTAAAACCGAATATTTACGCGTGAATCAGAAAAAACATTATTTATATGATAATCCTGAACTTAAATAAATGAAAACTTAAAACTAAGTATAAATACCTACAAAAACATAGACCGTTCTGCTATTTCCATGTGGCACTTCTAAATCGAATTAGATGGACAAGTTGACAATAAGACACAAGTTAAAGTCTGATCAAATTCGAATTAAAATGATTGTGACTATTGACTTTTTGGTAAATTTTTCGTACATTAATTAATTGGTGTGGCTTTACCTTTTCAAGATCACTCGCCCAACCTTGGCGCATACACATACGTTTATAATAATAGACAGACCTTCAACGACAGCAACATGAGACAACTTAAAATTACAAAACAGGTTACAAACAGAGAAACAGCATCACTTGACAAATATTTGCAAGAAATTGGTCGCTTAGACCTCATTACTGTTGAAGAAGAGGCAGAATTGGCTCAAAAAATTAGGAAGGGCGATAAAGTGGCTTTAGAAAGACTAACCACTGCAAATTTACGTTTTGTTGTTTCCGTTTCAAAACAATATCAAAATCAAGGGTTATCTTTACCGGATCTAATTAACGAAGGAAATTTAGGCTTAATTAAAGCCGCCCAACGATTTGACGAAACGCGTGGTTTTAAGTTTATTTCTTATGCTGTTTGGTGGATTCGTCAGTCTATTTTAAAAGCATTAGCCGAACAAGCTAGAATTGTGCGTCTTCCTTTGAACAAAATTGGAATCATTAATAAAGTAAACAAAGCATTTTCTTCTTTAGAACAGCAATTGGGACGTGCGCCTACAATTGATGAATTAGCAGATGCGCTAGAATTTACGCACACTGATATTCGAAATTCTTTAGAAAATAACGGTCGCCACATATCTATGGACGCTCCATTAAAAGAAGGAGATACCAATAGCTCGAGCATGTATGATGTGCTTAAAAACTCTGAGAATAATAATCCGGAGAAAGATTTGATTTTAGAATCTTTACAAGGTGAGATACAACGCTCGCTAAGCACATTAAAACACCGTGAAGCGGATGTCATTCGTTTATACTTTGGATTGGAAGGACATCCACCAATGACTTTAGCTGAAATTGGATTAAGGTTCGACTTGACGCGTGAACGGGTTCGTCAAATTAAAGAAAAAGGGATTCGTAAATTAAAAAACACTTCTCGAAGTAAAATGTTGCGCGCCTACCTTGGCTAAATTCAATTATTAAGCTGAATATTGTTCAATTTATTATACGTGCCGTGCGCATTTTTGATCAGTTCACTGTGCGCTCCTTGTTCTACAATCTTTCCAAGCTCCAATACCAAAATAGTGTCTGCATTTTTAATGGTTGATAAGCGGTGAGCAATAACGAATGATGTACGACCTACCATTAATTTATCCAAAGCATCCTGAACCAGTCGTTCAGACTCAGAATCAAGTGCGGAAGTAGCTTCATCTAAGATTAATATTTTCGGGTTTTTTAATACGGCTCTCGCTATTGCAATGCGCTGTTTTTGTCCACCAGAAAGTTGAATTCCGCGATCTCCAACAAGTGTTTGCATCTCATCAGGGAAACTCATGATAAAATCATAAGCATTTGCCTTTTTAGCAGCCTCAATAATTTCCGCATCACTTGCCAGAATATTTCCGTAACGGATGTTCTCTAAGACTGTACCGCTAAATAGAATAACTTCTTGAGGAACGATTGCGATATGCGCCCTTAAACTTTCAAGACCTATTGCTTGCACGTCCCTATCATCAAATTTTATGGTACCCGACTGTGGAGAATAAAATCGCAATAATAGAGAAGATATAGTTGATTTACCTGCTCCTGAACTTCCAACCAACGCCGTAGTTTGTCCGGCTTGACAACTGAAACTGATTTTATCCAACACTTGAACCTCAAACCGCTGTGGGTAGGCGAAAGAAACATTTGTAAAGCTCACCTCACCCTTAAAGTTTTCCAAAACATCTCCTTCCAACTCTTCTGCATCTTCTTCCAAAATGTCCATAAGGTGCTCTGTTGAGCCAATTGCTTTTTGAATTTTCGCATATAAATCCGGAATCGCTCCAAATGAAGCACCGAGAAAAATAGTATAAAGGATGAAAATATTAAATTCGGCATTTGTAATAATCCCAGCACCCTCCATGCCTTTTGCTTTCCATATCACAAAAGCAATTCCACCAAACATTCCAAAGATAATGAAGGAGACAAAGGCGCCACGCATTAAACCACTTTTAATGTTTAAACCCATAATGTTGAAAACACGTTTCGAATAACGATTCGCTTCATATTTCTCATTTGTAAATGCCTTTACATTGACAATTCCAGTTAACACCTCTTCTAATATTGAATTTGACTTAGCGGATTCATCTTGTGCAGATTTCGATAAACCACGAATATAGCGCCCAAATACTATTGCAGCGATTGCTAATACAGGTACAACTGAAAGCATCCATAGGGCCAATTCCCATGAGGTATATAAGATATAACCAAGTGCAATAGTAATTGTCACAAACTGGCGAAAGAACTCGGCGATAGTGGTGTTTAATGTTTCTTGTAGGAGGTTAATATCGGTAGCAATTCGCGAAGTAAGTTCCCCTACCTTGTTTTTATTGAAAAAGTTAATTGGAAATGAAACGAGTTTATTAAACGACTTTACTTTTAAATCGCGTAAGGCACGTTCTGTAACGGAGCTAAATATCCAGATACGGCAAAATGAAAATATGGCCTGGGCCCCGAAAACCACCAACATGACGATAATTATGGTGTTTATGTCTGTAAGATCAATAGTTGGAATTTGAATGAAAGCGCGATCACTCTCATTCGCCCCCAAGAGCTGCCCCATTAATGCTGGAAACAACATAGCAGTGACACTCGATAAAATTAAAAACACCCAACCTATTGCGTACGCTCCGCGATAAGGTTTAATGAATTTAAAAAACCGACGTGCTTTTTTATACGCATCTTTTGAAAGCTTTACCTTTTCTTTATTTTTACGATTTCCAAACATGTTGCACTAAAACTTTGAGCAAAATTAATCTGATTATCAGGATTATTTGTCATAAAAGGCACATATTTTAGAAAATTATATGTCAAAACTTTGTTCTCTATTTAATTGTTGTATCTTTGCCCTCCCAATTGGGATAAAACAGAATTTAATAAGACCTTATAATATTTTTAGAGATGAGCAAAAGAACATTTCAACCATCACTTAGGAAAAGAAGAAACAAACACGGTTTCAGAAGCAGAATGGCTACCAAAAATGGTCAAGCGGTGATTAACAGAAGACGTAAAAAAGGAAGAAAGAAACTTAGCGTTTCTTCAGAGAGATTAGCTAAACGTTAATACTCACCTTATTATCATATTTAGAGCTTCTCGATTCAAATCGAGAGGCTTTTTTTGTTTAATTCAACTTTAAACTGAATTGGACTTAACATATTTTTAAAAGAATATTAATTTTGCGACTATGAATAGTGATTATCATTCAGGGCTTAGAGTTGGAATTTTAGGAGGAGGACAACTCGGAAGAATGTTTATTCAAGAAGCGTTAAATTTTGACGTTAAAACCTGTATCTTGGATCCTAACCCCAATGCACCATGCGCAGCTATTGCGCATGAGTTTACTGTTGGCGACATTCAAAACTTTGATGAGGTATACGCATTTGGCAAGGATAAAGATGTTATAACCATTGAAATTGAACATGTAAATGTAGACGCCTTAGACAAATTAGCAGCCGAGGGTAAAAAAGTATATCCTCAACCGCATATCATCCGACTTATTCAGGATAAAGGTTTACAAAAAGAATTTTACAATTCACATAACATACCTACTGCACCTTATCGCTTAATCGCAGGGGCAAGTGAATTATCAGCGAACACTGATTTTTTACCATTTATGCAAAAAGCGCGCACTGGTGGCTATGACGGAAAAGGGGTGCAAGCTATAAAAACAGAAGCCGATTTTGAAAAATCGTTCCCGAACGGAAGCGTTTTGGAAGCCTTTATTGATTTCGAAAAAGAATTATCTGTTATTGTTGCTCGAAATGAAAATGGTGACGTGATCACCTATCCGATTGCAGAACTTGAGTTTAACCCTGAAGCAAATTTGGTTGAATACCTATTTGCTCCAGCCGCAGTTACTGAAGCTATTCAAAAGGCCGCTAGTGAAATTGCCAAAAATGTAATTGAAAAACTGGGAATGGTTGGAATTTTGGCTGTTGAATTATTTTTAACTAAAGAGGGAGAAATTCTGGTAAATGAGGTGGCACCAAGACCGCATAATAGCGGGCACCAAACCATTGAAGCCAACTATACATCTCAATATGAACAACATTTACGTTCAATCATAAACTTACCTTTGGGAGCTACAGATGCGATTAAACCATCTGTAATGGTAAATTTATTGGGAGAAAAAGACTATTCAGGCACAGCTAAATATGAAGGCATTGAATTGGTGACAAGTTGGAAAGGTGTATATCCGCACATTTACGGAAAAGAGTTTACAAAACCATTCCGTAAAATGGGACATGTTACCATTATAGCCAACACATTAAATGATGCGAAAACCTTAGCGTTTGACGTTAAAAAAACACTCAAAGTCATTGCAGAATAGAACCTACTTAAACCACGTTGAATCTACTAGGGCTATTGCAGCCATAGCCGTTGCTATTTATCATTTCACCAACCATAATGGTCCTTCAGGTTACTTGTTAGAAGAATCTCACCGCAACATCTATACATTTGGTGCACAAGGCGTTGAAATTTTTTATATTGTTTCGGGTTTTATCATTCCTTATTCCTTATTTAAAGGACGTTATTTGATCAAGCACTATTTTCATTACGTCGCTAAAAGAAGTATTCGATTGCTTCCGCCATACCTCTTAACTATCGCGCTTATCGTTGGCGTAGGATATTTTTTAAACACTTATATTTGGTATAACGGATACAATATCCAATGCAGAAATATCGCCGCCAATGCCTTTTTTATGGTTGATTTAATCCAAAGCAGTCCGGATTTATTGGCGCATTTTCCTGACAATGGATGGATCAACCCCATCTTTATTACCTTAAAGGTTGAATTCCAATTCTACCTGATAATCGGACTTATTTTACCTTTAACGAAAAGACACTACGCCATTTTACTTGGTGTTTCATCCCTACTATTATTAGTTGGCATTTACTCAATTCCAGATAGTAATGTTTTCGTAAACGCTCCCTATTTTCTTATTGGACTAGCGGCATATTATATATTTGAAAATGGATGGAACTGGATTTATGCTAGTATTTTAGTACTCTGCGTAATTAGTCTTGTTGGCCATTATGTTTGGGAAGATCTTATTGCAGCTGCAATTGGCTTTAGTCTGGTATTATGGCTTCCTCGAAAAATGAAATTCTTTAATTATACAGGAAAAATATCCTACTCGTTTTATTTAATTCATGGATTGATCGGTGGAAATTTCCTTTCCTTTACTTTTGATACCTACTTATTTTTGAACTATCCCTATCTAATGATTATCTTTGCCATACTATTGAGTTGGGTAGGAGCATTTATAATTTATTATTGTATTGAAAAACCAAGTATTTTAATTTCGAAAAAAATTAAATACAAACCTTAATAACGTGCATATGATAGAAGTTGGCATTATAATGGGAAGCAACTCTGATCTTCCAATCATGCAGGAATCTGCTGATATCTTAAAAGAATTAGGCATTTCATTTGAAATGACTGTAGTTTCGGCGCATAGAACGCCTGAACGTATGTTCGAATATGGCAAGAAAGCCCATAAAAGGGGTTTAAAAGTAATTATAGCAGGAGCTGGTGGTGCTGCTCATCTTCCTGGAATGATGGCTTCTATTACGCCATTACCAGTTGTTGGAGTCCCTATTAAATCAAGTAATTCGATTGATGGATGGGATTCAATATTGTCCATTTTACAAATGCCTGGTGGCATTCCGGTTGCAACTGTAGCTTTAAATGGAGGCAAAAATGCTGGAATTTTGGCAGCAAGTATTATTGGCGGATCAAATAATACCGTACTTGACCGTATTATTGAATATAAGCGAACATTAAAGGAAAAAGTGCTACGTACAGCAGAAGAAATAGAAAAAAACGCCTAGAACAATAAAGAGATTTGTATACGCGTTAATGCTATTCCATAGATTTCGATTAAATTTGCACAATAAATCTATTTTGACATGAAAATTGAGGATGAAATCCAATCAAGTTTCAAAAGTGATTATCACAAGTTGGTGGTAAATCTTCACTTTACATACATGAGACTCACAGAGACCTTTCAAGCATCATTGAAAACACATGATTTAACATCTACACAATTCAATGTATTACGAATTTTGAGGGGGCAAAAACAAGTACCAGCATGTATTGGTTTAATCAAGGAACGAATGATTGAGCGCAACTCTGACGTCAGTCGTGTGATTGATCGCTTACTAAAGAAAGATGTCATTGAGCGTAAAGAGAATAAATACGACAGACGCCAACGCGATATCATCATCAATAAAAAAGGACTAGACTTACTTGAAATTATTGATAATGAGGAGAGCAACTTCATTAAATCTCTCGAACATGTTTCAGAAAGTGAAGTACAATTAATGAACGATTTATTAGACAAAATTCGTTCAACGCCCCTCTAGTAAATCAATCTTATTATTTTTTCAACTATATTTTAAATAACAAGAACTTAACTGAATGCTAAAAACAAATCTCGGTCTACTAAGAATTATTGGTCTATTAGAAGGTGTCTCGTTTCTAATTTTAATGGGAATTGCAATGCCATTGAAATACATCTGGGATATGCCTGAAATGATTTATTCAACGGGAATGGCGCATGGATTATTATTTGTACTCTATATCTTTTTTGTTTTACTTGTGGGATATCAATTAAAATGGTCGTTCACAAAAATATTCTGGGCCCTATTAGCATCATTACTTCCGTTTGGAACTTTTGTTGCTGATAAAAAATTGTTTCGAACAGACGCGGAGAAACAGTATATAAATGACAATATCTTAGACTAATTATCTATTTACCTTAGTGGATCACTTTTTCTGAATTAAAGGCTACAAGAATTTGGAGATTCATTTCTATTTATTGAACAAAACTGTGGGTTACCTGTTTTTCCTAGAGACAACAAGACAAAACAATCGATATGAGTAATCGTCCTACAATAAATGTTAAATTAAGTCATACGGATAAACCGCTAGCGGTTTTCACTCATACATGCTTAAGACCGATTCTCAAACAAAAGCATAACACACTTTGTGCAATAATTAGAGACGACAAAAATTTTGATGTGGAGGTAATATCAAAATTTTCAGAAGCAAAAAACACTGTTTTTTTAAAAGAATTTATGCAAAAAAACACAGCCTTGCGCAGCATCCTCACAGGTGTTATTGTTGGTCGTTTTAGTGAAGATGAACTCGCATTTTATCTAGAAAACCAGAAAGAAATTCGTCGTAGAATTGTTGAAATGACAATTACTCGTTTTTTATCAGAATTTGACTTAGTCTAAATAGTAATTCAACGCCAAAGCGTATGATTTTAATCCAAACCCTGTAATACAACCCACTGCAACTGGCGATATTAAAGAATCATGTCGAAAAGACTCTCTAGCTGCGATATTCGAAATATGAACCTCAACTACAGGCGTTTTAACCGCACTAACTGCATCCCTCAGAGCAACTGAAGTGTGCGAATATCCCGCAGAATTTAAAACAATCCCATCCCAATTTGGTTCTTGAATTTTATCGACCAATTCACCTTCCAAATTACTTTGGAAATAAGAGAGTTCCAAGGCCGGAAACTCCGCTTTCAGTTCCACAAAATATTCTTCAAAACTTTTAGCAACGTAGGTTTCAGGTTCGCGTTTTCCAAGTAAATTTAAATTCGGACCATTTAATATTAAAATTTGTTTTGCACGTATCATGGATCAAATATAGGAAGGATTATCAAAGTTATTTGAAAATTGAAAAATCTTTATCTGAGAATAGCATTGTTGCCTATTTGCGCGATTATGATAAGTTATTGCAGTATTTAGAAATGACCCAATCTGAAAAATCACCCAAACAGATTGAATTGGCTGATTTACAAGAAATGATTCGGTGTGTCAGTGAAATGGGAATTTCTGCACGATCTCAAGCGAGAATTATATCGGGGCTACGCAATTTTTTCTATTTTTTAATTTTAGAGGATGAAATAGAAGTTGATCCAACCGAACTTTTGGACCTACCCAAAATTGGTAAAAAATTACCCGAAGTACTTGATAAGCACGAAATTGATGCATTACTCGGCGCCATTGACCTTTCAAAAAGTGAAGGTCACCGCAATCGCGCAATCATAGAAACACTCTATAGTTGTGGACTGCGCGTGAGCGAATTAATTGGACTGAAAATTACGAATCTATATTTTGATGAAGGTTTTATTCGTGTAATTGGCAAAGGAAATAAAGAACGCCTTGTACCAGTCAGCCCAACAGTTGAAAAGGAAGTTGATTTATATCGGAACTACGTGCGGGTGCATCAAGATATTAAGCCGGGACATGAAGACATTCTTTTCTTAAATAGACGTGGCAAACAACTCACACGGGTGATGATATTTACAATTGTCAAACAATTGGCGGAAGCCATTGGTCTTCATAAGAATATTAGTCCACACACTTTTAGGCATTCCTTCGCCACGCATATGGTCGAAAATGGAGCAAACTTACGCGCCATTCAAGAAATGCTTGGACATGAATCAATAAGTACAACTGAGATATACACGCATTTAAGTGACGATCTCTTAAAAGAAGCCATAACGTCCTATCATCCAAGAAATCAACATTAATTCCCATTTATATTGACTAATTTTAGCGCCATGTCCACGGATGAAAAATTCATGCAACGTTGTTTCCATTTGGCCCAGTTAGGTGCTGGTCATGTCGCACCAAACCCAATGGTGGGATCTGTTGTAGTTTGCAATGGAGAAATTATTGGTGAAGGATATCATCAAAAATATGGCCAGGCGCATGCTGAGGTAAATGCCATTTCTGCTGTAAAGGACAAAACAATGCTTGAAAAATCAACCATTTACATAAATCTTGAACCTTGCGCCCATTTCGGAAAAACACCGCCCTGTTCTGATTTGATAATTGCATCAAAAATTCCGAATGCGGTTATTGGATGTATCGATTCTTATTCAGAAGTGGCAGGTAAAGGTTTGGCGAAAATGGAAGCTGCCGGAATTAAAGTGAAAATTGGTGTGCTAGAGGCTGAAAGTTTAGCGTTGAACAAACGTTTTTTCACCTATCACAATAAAAAACGACCTTACGTTCTGCTGAAATGGGCGCAAAGCAAGAATAATTGTATGGATATTGACCGCACAAATAATGAAAAAGGTGTTTTTTGGATCACACAACCTGAAACCAAGGCCTTAGTGCATAAATGGCGCCATGAAGAAGCGGCAATTTTGGTTGGAAAGAATACAATAAAAGTGGACAACCCCTCCTTAACTTGCCGAAATTATGATGGAGTCTCACCCATCCGTTTCATCATTGATCAAAAAATGAGATTAGATTATGGCAGATTTAATGCAGGAGACAGTCAAGTTCAAACATATATCTTAACTGAAAAAGAAGGCATTTCAAAAGGGAAGTTGCAGTTTATTCAACCTATAAATTTCACCATTACGGGAATTCTTGAAACCTTGGTGAAATTAGAAATTCAATCCGTAATTATAGAAGGAGGATTGACCACATTAACGCACTTTATTAAAGCAGGAATTTGGGACGAAGCGCGAATTCTAACTGGCGTAAACACTATACCAAACGGGATTCCTGCCCCATCAATTAAAGGAACACTCCTAGAATCATACTCATATGGAAAAGATCAAATTAAAACGATATTAAATGCTTGATCTACTATTAGCCATTCTCTTCTTTAACATAATTCTGATTCTGTTTAAATTATTTGATCGGTACAAAGTTGATAATTTGCAAGCCATTATTGTAAATTATATTGTGGCCGGTTCATGCGGAATTATTTTTGCAGAAACTAAAATTTCTGCCAGCCAATTATTCGAACTGCCATGGATTGGATATGCCCTAATTATTGGATTCATCTTTATTGTTGTATTTAACCTTTTAGCTAAAGGCGCCCAAGTTGTAGGTATGGCCATATCAACGGTTGCCAATAAAATGTCTGTAATTCTACCAGTTATTGCAAGTTTTATTTTGTACGGAGACACGGTATCCGCGCTCAAAGTAATTGGTATTTGTTTAGCCTTGTTAGGCGTTGTTTTGAGCTCTATTGAAAAGGGAAAACTCAGTTTTGACAAAAAATACCTTTGGTTGATCATCATCATTTTTGCAGGACAAGGTATTGCAGATATTTTATTCAATTATGCGCAACAAACACACGTCCAGTCCGATCACGCAACGCTTTTTATTTCGTTACTCTTTTTATCGTCATGCGCCTCAGGATTGGTATTGTTGATTATCGCGATTGCCCGGGGCAAAGAAGCGATTTTCCCTGTAAAAAAATTGAGTAGAAATATAATTTGGGGAATTGCATTAGGCGTACCTAATTATTTAACTGTTTACTATTTTTTCAAAGCATTAGACAATGGTTTTATGGAAAGTTCACAAGTTTATCCAATATTGAATATGGGAATAATCGTCATATCTGCGTTGTCTGGTTACCTGATGTTTAAAGAAAAATTATCCGTAATTAACTGGTTAGGTATTGCGGTCTCGGTTTTGGCAATTGCCGCTATTAGCGCTGGATAAACCTTTTGAAAAATAAATGCTAATTTAGTCTCAAACATAATCGCTACTGCCTTATGAAAAACTTCTACGCAATCCTAATATTATCAATATTCGTTATCAGTTGTGGCGGACCTGAACCGCTTGAAGATGATGTTGACCAAACTGTAGTACCTGACACTACTAAAAATCAAAATGAGGCACAAGCATACGGCTCTACATTCGTTGAATTCCCTTCGGCAGATGGGTTGATTATATCAGGAACAATCTATCAAATAGACGATACATCACCTTCTATTTTATTGTGCCACCAAGCAGGATTCAATATGCATGAATATGATGAGATTGCAGCTAAACTAAACGCATTGGGCTTTAATTGCATTGCGGTAGATCAACGTTCGGGCGGTATTTTATATGATTACGTGAATCAAACAGCTGACCGAGCCATTACTGATGGCTTTCCAATAGAATATGTGGATGCGGAGCAAGATATTGTGGCCAGCATTGATTATGCCTATGACTTATTCGACCAACCGGTTATCCTATGGGGCAGTTCATATTCCTCGGCGCTTGCTTTGCACATTGGTGCGATTAACGAAAAGGTAAAAGCCATTGTCTCATTTAGTCCTGGTGATTATTTTGGAGATGCAAAACCTTTGCTTAAAACAACTATGCTAGACATGAATTTGCCTTATTTTATAACTTCCTCCAGAGATGAAGCAACCGCAATTACCAATTTTTTAAGCGGTGGAAAACCAGGTGAAAATCAAATTCATTTCATTCCAGAGGCATCAGGTACACATGGATCGAGAGCTTTATGGGGAACCGACCCTGCGCATTTAGAATATTGGGCGGCAATTGAAAGCTTTTTAGAAAATTTCTAAGCGGAATAAATTAAGTTGCTCCAAAACTTCACTTTAAACACCTAATAAGTTATACCTAGTTCTACAATTTTGCGCATAAAAAGCGCGATTTTATTTGATTTATTGATTTAAAATTTCGTGCTGGATTAAGTTATATTTAATCCATTACCATTTGAAATTATCTCAAAACATTTTCGAATCGTTTAATCCGTCACAGGCTGATTGATTTTACTTTTTTGTTTCGATTAGGTTAAAAAATCACCTAAACTGCTGAAAATTATCTGTTTAAGTTTTAAAAAGTTAATAGGATTGACCAACTGCTAGAGAGAGGGTACTTTATCTTCTTGACACCCGAGATCCAATAAAAAAAGGTGACACAAACGAGTCACCTTTTTAATACAATTCTGCGTGAAACTATACGCCATCCATTTCTTAATGAATCCTACTAGGATTAATACGACCAAGAATTTGTGAATGAATTAAAGAAATCAAATCCAAATTTAAAATTGAGATTAACGGAAGGTTCACCATTAGATCGTACCACATAAAAGGCACTCATTTTAAACAACTGTGCTTTTATTTTGAAAATTCGTTCTAGTCCTGCATAAAACTCAATATGCGCATAATCTTCTTGTTCAATAAACAAGGCGGCAGTTCCTGCAACTAACTGAAGTTTTAATTTATTAATTAATGGGATTTTATTCATTATTGCACCATTGAAATGGTGAATTGCAAATGCTTGTAAGTAAGGACGCGTGGTGTTAAAAGTAGAATCCAACAACTGCATTGTCATGAGTGGTTGTGAGAAAAAGAAGAGGTCAGATCCTCGAATAAACTTACGCTCTATATACTGCACTTCGCTTGCACTCTTACCAAAGAATGTTCCAGCTTCTACATCCCATTTCAAATCACCAAATGTTCCGAAATTCACTTTATCGGAAGCTCCAATTTCTAAAAAGTTAAAATTCACGTCACTATTAAACAAATTTCGAATCCCCTTTTTAAAGGTCAATCGTAATTCAGGAAACTCTGTACCAATAACCAATTTTTTATTTCCTTTCAAAATATATTTTTGCTTAAATCGGTAAAGCAACTCCAACTCAAAAATTGATACCGTATAAGTCTCATATGGAACAATCTCAGGCCAATTCAATGCCTCTCCCAATTTTTCGGCCCATGGCGCCTTCTCAATGTTTGAAATGTCTCTACGGGTAGAATAATCAAAAGTGAAACGACCGTACAAACCATTAATTAACTCATAACGCGTTGTTACGCCAAAAAATGTTTTGCGCACGTAGTTTCCACGGCTTAAAAAATTCGTGATTGATTGTTCCATTGTAACAAAATCGTAATTATCCCCACCTGCAACTCTTAAACTGCCAAAATGCTTTGGAAAAAAAGTATACTCAACGCCCAATTGCCCCTTAACATCTTTATTTCTAAATCCGTAATCGATATCTCCGTCCAATTTAATGGCTTGTGCATTTTCAAATTCTTTAGAATACGTGCCCCCCAGCCTATGCCGGTAACCTCCAATGCCGAAAGGTTGAAGTTGAGAAATTAACGGGTTAACATAAATTTGTCGCTTCTTTTCACGATTTCTAAATCCTACTCCGCTCAATACAAAATCCCAAAATCGTAGCTTATTATAGTCCGCATTTACACTATCAATATAAGTATCGCTTTCTAATAATTTCGTAATGCTGTCTTGCACATGAATAAAAGCTAATTCTTCTGGTTTGAGTTGTATGGGTCTCATCTCGGCCCAATATGCTGAATCCTTGTCAAAGGCCTCCTCATAATATTCCATGACCACATTTTTGAATGTTTTATTATCAAATTCAACATCAAATTTATATTCCGTATGATTCACTCGCGTATTTCCCATTACGATAAACGGAAAGTCATTAATGGTATAAGTAAATTCTCTTCGCTCAACGACCCATCTTCCATCTAATTGCACAAAATCTTCAATAATTCGAAACGCTTTAAAATACTGCATGGCTGACGGATTAATGGATAAATCCATTGATTTAACCACCCATAAACTGTCAATTATAAATAGCTTACCTGAAAACAACGGCGCTTCTTTAAAACGAGGCTCTACCTGAATGTCATATATTTTTTGTCCGTCCTCTTCAAAAATATTGTTCAATGAATATTTATAATTTAGAAAAGCATTCGCGGCAAATGGAGATACAATTGGAGTTCCAGATACTTTTGGCAATTCGATCAAATTTTGATAAAGATCGAAATCTCCATCTTCTACCTTTTCAAAAAATATGTACGGATTATATTCAATTACCTGTGAGGGTAAAATGCTATTTGGATTTGAAAAATCGGCACTTACAACAACAGTGCTATTGCCTTTTAAAACATAATCATTATGCGCTAAAATTGTCTCTTTATAGGTGTTTCGTCGTTTGAAACTTGTAATGGAATTAGATTCTATAAAATTCATTTTTTGCCGTGACGGCAAACCTTCAGTTTCTGTTTTTAAATCTCCCTCGGCTTGAATATCACGCGCGGCTTTAATAAGTCCGTTTTTTTCTTCTTTCTCTAAACTTGTTTTGATATAGGTTTTACATTGATACGTCTCGTATTGATTACGCATATTTTTTTTATTGTCAATCACATGACCAATCACTTCTTTTACAATATTTCGCTCATCTGCATAAATCTCAACAGTGCCAAGAGAAACAGCTTCGTATTCAAGCTTAACATTATTCTCCATAACGGCTGATAGAAAAATTAGCGTATCAATTCTTTCAGCGAAACCAATCATGTTGTACTTCACAATAACCGTTTCAGCAGCAGCAACTTCTAAAAAATAACTTCCATTATTACTTGTCGGAACACCATAAGAAGTGTTTTCTACCGACACGCGCGCTCCTGGTATCGAATTCCCAGAAGGGTCTAAAACAATTCCTTTCACAACGTTTTGCCCAATACTTGTTAAACTAATAAAGAAGATAAAAAGCGTAAATATTTTTTTCATGTTGCCAAGGTATTTTATGCAAGACGGGGGATTGGTCATAAAGTTGCACAAATCGTTACAAACTTGGCTAAATTTTATACGAACAGACGCCATAACAAAAAAAACTGCAACAATGACCATGAAGTTCTTTGTTGCAGTTTTTATTGAGCCGCCGCAGCAACTCACCAAATAAATGCTACTGCAAAATTACGAAATAAATTCGATTCGTGTTTTATTATTATAATATCCTAACTTTCCCAACCCAATATTTCGTCAACTGTGTTGAAAGAAATGGCGTGGTAGTTACG
>TARA_B110000037_G_scaffold64631_1_pt1 | contig 41463 bp, 35 predicted proteins | sample TARA_B110000037 | Tara Oceans TARA_B110000037 (sample SAMEA4397196) | marine metagenome | biome: Polar Biome; feature: [MIX] marine epipelagic wind mixed layer (ENVO:01000061); material: water (ENVO:00002006), including particulate matter (ENVO:01000060) such as... | depth 10-100 m | reverse complement strand
ACTTGTATTCCCAACTCCACCAACCACTCAATATTTTCTTCTATTACTGTATTTATAGCTCTAGCTCCTAGACTTCCTCCTAAAACTAACAACGTTTTTTTTGTTGGGTCTAATTGGAAAAAATTTATGGACTCTTTTCTTTTGTTTGATATCGTCAATAAATCCCCCCTAACAGGATTCCCTGTTTTTATAATTTTATTTTGAGGAAAAAAACGTTCCAAATTATCATACGCAACACAGATTTTATTTGACGTACCCGATAATAATTTATTGGTAATCCCTGGATATGAATTTTGTTCTTGAATTAACGTTGGGATCCCACTAACAGAAGCCATAAAAAGTATGGGGCCACTCGCAAATCCACCAGTTCCAATCACCACATTTGGCTTAAATTTTTTCACAATCTTAAATGCATTCCAGAGACTACTAATTAATTTAAAAGGAAAACTTAGATTCTTCAATATGAAACTTCTTTGTATTCCAGAAATCCACAAACCTATAATTCTATAGCCGCTTTCTGGAACCTTCTCCATCTCCATGCGATCCTTCGCCCCTACAAATAAAAATTCAGCGGTTGGATAACGGCTTTTCAATTCATTTGCAATAGCGATAGCAGGGTAAATATGTCCTCCTGTACCACCGCCACTCAGTAATATTTTAATTGATTGCTTCATCCAAAATATTTAAAGGAGATTCTTGATCAAACTTACGTGCATGTACTTTCCTTTCGGAACTAACACTCAGTATCATTCCAATTGCAAAACAGGTCATCCAAATAGATGTTCCTCCACTACTAATTAGCGGTAGTGTTTGTCCCGTAACTGGAAACAAGTTTATCGCCACGGCCATATTTATCATCGCTTGAAACACAATAGGCACACCAATACCAATTACTAATAAGGTTGCAAAAACAGATTCTGCCTTCTTCGCAACTATCATAATTCTAAACAACAAGAACAGATATATTAAAACAACCCCGATTCCGCCGACTAATCCAAATTCTTCAACAATAATCGCATAAATAAAATCTGACGAAGACTGTGGTAAAAAATTCTTCTGAACACTTTTACCTGGCCCCACACCTATAATCCCACCTGTTGCTATAGCTATTTTTGCTTTTTCTACCTGATATGCTTCTTCTGCATTCTTATCAGAAAAATTCTCAATTCGACTCTTCCAAGTATCTACTCGGTTTGGCATAGCATCCGGAAAGGCCATCGCTAATAATATAAAAACTACTAAACCGGCTATCCCCATTCCTAGGATATAAGCAATATATTTAATTGAATACCCTCCAATAAAAGTGAGCACTAATATCATACAGAATAAAATGGCCGTCGTGGAAAAATTGGCTGGCAAAATAAGTAGTAATACAGCACCAACGGGTACCCACAAATACCAAAAACTTTCTTTAAACAAAATTTTTTTATTCTTATTTCTTGCTAAATAACGCGCCACATAGGTCATTAATACTAATCCCGCTAATGTTGAAGTTTGAAAACCAATACCTACAATTGGAATATTTATCCATCTACTTGCATTTGCACCTCCTATAGTACTTCCTCTAGTTAAAGTGTATAACAATAGACAAAAAACAATCGGCAACATTAAAACTGAGGCTCCGCTAAAATATCGATAAGGAATTTTATGAACGCCGTACAATATAACAAACCCTAAAATTAACAATACCGCATGCTTAAATAAAATAGCACTAGGACTAGTTGCGGTTTTAACCACATAAACCAAATTCGTACTGGCACTATAAATAGGCATAAAGGAGAAAAATGCTAAAACCGAAATAGCCAACCAAATCGCTTTATCTCCCTCAATATACTTTAGGTGTTTACTCATATTATTACAACTCTCTTACTGCTTGTTTAAATTGGCGCCCTCTGTCTTCATAACTATCAAACAAATCAAAACTTGCACATGCAGGCGACAAGAGCACCGACTCACCTTTTCCTGCAATTTTATAGGCAACTTTAACCGCCTCTTCTGCACCAGCAGTTTCAACAATTAAATCAATTACATTTCCAAACGTTTGTATGATTTTTTGATTATCTAAACCTAAGCAAATAATAGCCTTTACCTTTTCTCTAACTAATGGCATTAGCTCAAAATAATCATTCCCCTTATCAACGCCACCAACTATCCATACCGTTTGAGTTTGCATACTATCCAAAGCATAAAATGTCGCATTCACATTGGTCGCTTTTGAATCATTTATATATTCAACTCCGTTTATTTTCAAAACTTTTTCTAATCGATGCTCAGCACCCTCGAAACTTTCTAAACTTTCACGTATCGTTTCTTTTCTAACTCTCAATAAATGTGCAGTCATAGAAGCTGCCATCGCATTTTTTACGTTGTGATTTCCTTGTAAAGCTAATGATGTAATCCCCATCTTAAATTCGTCTGTATTAGTCCTAATTATTATTTCGTCTTTTTTTAAAAATGCACCTCTTATAAATTCTTTTTCTAATGAAAATGGTAAAAGCTGTGCTTGTACTTTATTCTTTTTTAGCCAATCTTCAATAATCAAATCATCGGCGTCATAAATCAAAAAATCTTCTTTTGTTTGATTCTTTGTGATCCTAAATTTAGATGCTATATAATTCTCAATTTTATAATCATATCTATCTAAATGGTCAGACGTAATATTTGTTATAATTGCAATATGCGGAGCAAATTTTTCAATTCCATCTAATTGAAAACTACTTAATTCTAAAACATAATCACTAAAATTTGATTCAGCAACTTGAAGTGCGTAACTAACTCCAATATTCCCTGCCATTCCAACATTCAACATCCCTTCTTTCAAAATATGATGCGTTAACATTGTTGTGGTTGTCTTCCCGTTTGACCCAGTAATTCCAACAATATTAGCATCCGTAAACTGAGATGCAAATTCAATTTCCGAAATCACTCTAACTCCCTTTTCTTTTAAACTCACTGCCAATGAAACCGTATCTGATATCCCTGGACTCTTCATCACAACATCTGCTGAAAAAATCTTTTCTTCCGAATGGCCATCTTCTTCGAATGCTATTTTATTACTTAAAAGAACTTGTTTATACTTTTTTGCGATTACTCCATTATCTGAAACAAAAACATCATATCCTTTTTTCAATCCAAGAATCGCTGTCCCAATTCCGCTTTCTCCACCGCCAAGAATAACTAACCTCATTTATCTAATTTTCAACGTAACAATTGTTATTACGGCCAACATAATTCCAATAATCCAAAAACGCGTCACGATTTTACTTTCGTGATAACCCGACTTTTGATAATGATGATGCAATGGAGCCATTTTAAATATCCGCCTTCCTTGTCCAAACTTCTTTTTAGTATACTTAAAATACCCTACCTGTAAAATCACTGATAAATTCTCGGCTACAAAGATTCCCGCCAAAACCGGAATCAACAATTCCTTTCTCACAGCGATTGCCAGCACCGCAATGACTCCACCAATTGTTAAACTACCTGTATCACCCATAAAAACTTGGGCTGGATATGTATTATACCACAAAAACCCTATGAGAGCACCGGCAAATCCACTAATATAAATTACCATTTCGCCAGAATTTGGAATATACATGACATCTAAATAATCTGAGAAAACAATATTTCCAGATACCCAAGCAAAAATTCCAAGAGTAACTACAATTATTGCGGATGAACCTGCTGCCAAACCATCAATGCCGTCGGCTAAATTTGCTCCGTTTGAAACTGCTGCAATAATTAAAATTACAAATGGGATAAAAATAATCCACGCATATTTTTCATAACCATCCCCTAACCAAACAAGGGCTTTGGAATAATCAAATTCGTTATTCTTTAAAAACGGCATTGTAGTTTTTGTTGATTTATGCGCATAACCGAAAACTGGGGTTTTACTCTCGGAAATTTGTATAACATCTTGGGGTGATAACTCTTCCTTGATCGTAACATTCTCACTGAAATATAACATACTACCGACAATAACTCCAAGTCCGACTTGACCTAAAATTTTGAAACGACCTTTTAAACCTTCTTTATCTTTTTTTAGTATTTTTAGATAGTCGTCGACAAACCCAATTGCACCCATCCAAACTGTTGTAATCAATAATATAATAATATAAATATTGGCTAACTTCGCAAATAAAAATACTGGAATTATCGTTGCCATAATAATAATGATACCTCCCATCGTTGGAGTACCCGATTTTTGAACTTGTCCTTCCAATCCCAATTCACGCACAGTTTCACTAACCTGTTTTCTTCTTAAATATTCGATGATTTTTTTACCATAGACTGTAGAAATCAACAAAGCAAAAACAAAGGCCAATGCTGCACGAAAGGAAATGTATTTATACAATCCTGCTCCTGCGATATCCTGATGATTTCCTAAATATTCAAATAAATAATACAACATACTATTTGTGCATTTCCTTTAAAATTATTCTTACTTTTTTATAATCGTCAAAATCAGACCTTACTCCGTTTATTTCTTGATATGTTTCGTGCCCTTTACCTGCAACCAATAAAATATCACCTTTAACCGCTAATTTACTCGCTGTTTTTATCGCTTGCTCTCGATCTAAAATCGATAGTGTTTTTTTATAATTCTGTGCCTCTACGCCAGCCTCAATCTCCTCAAGAATAAACTGTGGATCTTCTAGCCTAGGATTATCCGATGTAAAAATGACCTGAGAACTAAGCGCCGAAGCAATATGCCCGATTTTTGGACGTTTCGTTCGGTCTCTATCTCCGCCACAACCTACGACTGTAATTATATTTTCATTTCCAGTTCTAATATCATTAATAGTTTCCAGAACATTTTTTAATGCATCTGGAGTATGTGCATAATCAATAATTACAGTTATACCGCCGTCAGACATAAATTGCTGAAACCTTCCATCAACACTTTCTAACTGACTGAGGATCTGCAATGTTTCTATTTGATCGAAACCTAACAAATCGGCAGTAGCATAAATTGCTAGCATGTTAGAAGCATTAAAACTTCCTATCAATTTCACCCAAACCTCCATACCATCAACACTCAACAACAATCCTGAAAATTGATTTTCTAAGATCTTAACCTTATAATCTGCCATTGATTTACGAGCATACGTTACTTTCCTCGCCTTAGTATTTTGCAACATTATCAATCCATTTTTATCATCACTATTCACTAGTGCAAATGCCGATTTAGGTAAGGAGTCAAAAAATGATTTTTTTACATCTCTATACTCAGAGAAAGACTTATGATAATCAAGATGATCATGCGTTAGGTTGGTGAATATTCCACCCGTAAAATACAATCCTTCAGTGCGCTTCTGATGAATTCCATGAGAACTCACTTCCATAAAACAATACGCAACACCACTTTGATTCATTAACTGTAAATAATGATTGATGGAAACAGAATCAGGGGTTGTATGTGTTGCCACATATTCTGTTTCATCAACCAAAATCTTTACAGTAGAAAGCAATCCGACTTTATAACCCGCTTTTCTAAATAAATCATACAATAAGGTAGCAATGGTCGTTTTACCATTGGTTCCAGTTATTCCAATTAATTTTAATTTCTGAGATGGATTTGCGTGATAGTTAGAGGCAATAATCGCCAAGGCACTATTTGAATCCTCTACTTCAACATATGTCACCATACCATTTAATTTTTGAGGTAACACCTCGCAAACTACTGCGGCAACACCTAACTTAATAGCCTTCTCAATATATATATGTCCGTCTACAGAAACTCCTTTCTGAGCGACAAACAGATCATTCCTTCCTGCTTTTCTAGAATCAAATTTAATGTTTGATATAGAAACATCAGTGCTACCGTAAACCTTGTTTACGGATACTTTGTATAATATATCTTTTAATAGTTGCATTATGATAGTTCCAATTTTACTATGAGTCCCTTTGCTATATTATTTCCAGATTTTACTGATTGCTTTTTTACTTTTCCATTTCCTACAAACTCTACTTTTAACCCTAAATTCTCCAATAAAGAAATGGCATCCATACCACTCATTCCTTTCAAATCAGGCATTTTATCATCCCTCTCCTCCTTAGAAACCTTAAAATAAGTTTCATAATCATCATTCACGTTTACAAATTGAGGCTCTTCGTTTTGTATCTCTTCTAAAATTAAAGCGTCTCTATAAATTTTGTGCGCGATTTTTTGAAATACAGGGCCGGCAACGATGTTACCATAGTACCCTTTGTTCTTACTGGGTCTATGAATCACTACAATACAAGAGTAGATAGGATCATCTGCAGGAAAATATCCTGCAAATGACGCTATGTACTGAGTCGGGGTATTTGGATCTCCATAATCTACTTGACAAGTACCTGTTTTACCTGCCATAGAAAAGTTGGGAGAGTATAAATTTTTAGCTGTTCCTCTTTTAACCACATTCTTCATGATCACTTTCATCTTGTCAACAGTCTCTTGCGAACATATCTGTTCATTTAAAACTTCTTTTTCAAACTCCTTTTCCGTTTTATTTTGTAGCCTAATCTCTTTGATAAATCGCGGCTTTACCATTTCACCGTTATTAGCGATAGCGTTATAAAACGTTAGCGTTTGTAGCGGTGTCAATTCAATACCATATCCGTAGGCCATCCAAGGAAGTGATATTCCACTCCAATTTTTATCATCTGGATGAGGCACGATAGGCTGCCCTTCTCCTTTGATTGGAATCCCTAATTTTTTATGCAATCCAAACTCACGAAGTTTATTAACAAACTTTTCTGGCTGATCTTTATAATTTTCATAAATTAACTTCACCAAACCTACGTTCGATGACAATTCAAATGCCTTTGCAGCGGTAATTTTACCATACCCACCTCTATGAGAGTCCCGTACCGATCGACCGTAAATCTTATAAATTCCATCTTGCGTATCTACCACCGTACTCGTGTCAATTACCCTATCTTCTAGAGCAACCACCATACTCATTAATTTAAATGTAGATCCTAATTCATGCTTTTCATAAACCGCATAATTTCTTTTCTCAAAATAAGTCCCCTTAGAAGTTCTTGCCAAGTTTGAAATTGCTTTAACCTCCCCAGTTTTTGTCTCCATCACAATCACTGATCCATGTTCTGCTTCAAATTTCTCTAACTGACCCAATAAAGCATCATGCGCAATATCCTGAATATTTACATTAATAGTTGTAATGATATCACGTCCGTCTTGCGGCTCTACTTCATTATTATCGTTTATTGGCCTCCATTGCCCTTGAGCAATGCGCTGCTTTAACCGCCACCCTGACTTTCCACGAAGATGTTTTTTATATGCCCCTTCAATTCCGGGTGCGCCACGATAATCATCATAACCAATAGTTCTTTCTGCTATTTTCCCGAGAGGATGTTCCCGTCTTGTCGTCTGCTCTGCTATAAAGCCTCCTTTATAAACTCCCAAATTAAATATTGGAAATTTTTTGATTTTTTGATAATCTAAGTATCCAATATTTCGTGCAATAAATAAATAGCCGTTTTTATTTATTCTAGCAGTTCTTATCTTTTTAACGTATGAAGAAGAAGTCCCTCCAAACATTCCCGCCAACTCTATAGACAATCCTTTTATATTTTCTTCAAAGTCATCTTTTCCAACAGTATAAGCATCCATTCTTATTTCATAGCGCGATATTGATGTAGCCAACAAACTGCCATCATCTGCATACACATTTCCCCTATTTGCATGAATCGTATCATTCTTTATCGTTCTTTCTACTGAGATATTTCGATAGCGATCGCCATCTTCACTATACTGTATATGAAATAATTTGGCGACAATTGTGATAAAAAACAGGGTCGAAAAGACAAAAACAATATATAACCTGTTTAATATGCTCTTTTTGTTTGTTGCCAATTTAATTTACTTTTTTAACTACCTTAATTTTTTTCGGAGGATTTTCTGATGGTAGCAATCCTCGCTCAGCTACTCTTCTTTGGACAGACGACTCTAATTCTAAACGCATTACCTTTGTTCTTGTATCGACAAACTCTGCCTTTAACTCTCTAATTTCTTTATTCAGCGCTGCAATCTTTAAAACCTTTTTATCTGTAGAATGTGATCTTGAAATCATAAACAACAGTAACAGTACTACATATATAATAATCTTCCAGTTTTTAAATGCATCTTCGCTAACTAGAAACTTACCTTTTAAGACATCGTATATGTTTTGTTTAAACTTTGACATTCTAAATTTTAGTTGCGATTCTTAATTTTGCACTTCTTGCTCTATTATTTACTTTAATCTCTTTTTTTGAAGGAATCATCATTTTTCCCACCTTTTTTAAGGGAACTTCAAAATTCCCATAAAAGTCTTTTTCTGGCTCTCCTTCAAAAAGCCCGTTTCTAATAAATCTTTTTACCAATCGATCTTCTAAAGAATGATATGAAATCACGCTCAATCGACCTTTTTCATTCAATACATCTGGCATCTGCATCAAAAACTCTTTCAATACGTCAATCTCTTGATTCACTTCTATTCGAATCGCTTGAAATATTTGAGCCAAAATCTTATGTTCCTTAGCCTTGGGCAAAAACTGCTTCAAGATTTCCTTCAATTGAAAGCTCGTTTTTATCTTACCCTCGTCACGAGCCAAAACTATCTTCTTAGCCATGGCGTTCGCATTTCTTAACTCTCCATAATTAAAAAGAACTTTACTCAAAGACTCTTCATCATATTTATTTACTACTGCGAATGCCGACAATCGATCATTCTGATTCATTCGCATATCCAACTCTGCATCAAAACGAGTTGAAAAACCTCTATCTGCTTCGTCAAACTGATGAGAAGAAACGCCTAAATCAGCCAGCACTCCATCCACTTTTGACACACCATAAAAACGCAAAAATCTTTTTATATATCTAAAATTTTCTGGGATCAACACAAACCTTTCATCCTCAATTTTATTCGCCTGAGCATCCACATCTTGATCAAGACCAAACAACCTTCCTTTCTCTCCCAATCTATTCAGAATCTCTCTTGAATGACCTCCACCTCCAAAAGTTACATCTACATAAACCCCCTCTGGTTTAATCGCTAAACCATCAACACTCTCATGTAGCAATACGGGGTTATGATATTCCATCTTCACCGTCCATTAAGTTACCCATCACTTGTTCTGCCAACTCACCAAAATCGACAGCAGCTGCATCAATAGTAATTTCGTATTTCTCCTTATCCCAAACTTCAATAATATTTACAGCAGAAGATAAAACCACTTCTTTTGTAATACCTGCAAACTTTTGCAAATCATTCGGAATTAATAATCGACCAGAAGCATCCAATTCCACCATCTTCACTCCAGCCGTGAACCTTCTTATAAAATCATTGTTCTTTTTCACAAACCGATTCAACTTGTTCACTTTAGCCATCATAGCATTCCATTCAGACATTGGATATAATTCTAAACAAGACTGGAACACTCCTCTTTTCAAAACAAAGCCCTCTTGCAACACTGGCGCCAACTGCTTCTTAAGTGCAGAAGACAACATTAAGCGACCTTTTATATCGGCTTTACACTCGTATGTTCCAATTAGACTGATCATTAACTTTTTGATTATTAATTTCAAAAGTAGAAAATTTAAACCACTTTATACCACATTCTACCACTTTGTTAATAACTTTTGCCGCAAAATTAAAAATCAGTCTACACGGGTATTATTGGGAATCCTACCGATTCTACTCAAATTAAATACTTGATATCTCTAAAAAAATCGTATTTTCGTTTAAATTGGCTACATTTGCAAAATGCTTAAACCGATAACTAACGAATGAGTTATATACTTAAGAAAGAAGGAGAATTTCAATATATAGATGAAGGAGAAGGAGAACCAATAATAGTACTTCACGGATTAATGGGTGCATTGAGTAATTTTGACGGAGTCATATCGTACTTTTCAAAAAATGGCTATCGCGTCTTAATACCTGAACTCCCGCTATATACGTTACCACTTATCCAAACGAATGTTAAAAGTCTCTCCAAATTTGTAGAAGATTTTATCGACCATATGAATATAGAAAAATCTGTTTTTCTTGGAAATTCACTAGGAGGACATATTGCACTTTATTTCACAAAACATCATATTGATCGAGTGAAGGCACTTGTTTTAACAGGAAGTTCTGGGTTATATGAAAATTCTATGGGAGACTCTTATCCAAAGAGGGGCGATTATGAATTTATCAAAAAGAAAGCTGAAGACGTTTTTTATGATAAAGCAGTTGCAACAAAAGAATTGGTAGATGGTATTTTCGAAATTGTAAACAATCGCATCAAGGCGATAAAAACATTGTCCATTGCTAAAAGTGCTATTCGCCATAATATGGCAGAAAACTTACCTGAGATGAACATTCCTGTTTGCCTAATATGGGGAAAACAAGATGGTGTGACGCCTCCTGAAGTAGCCCATGATTTTAACAAACTACTCCCTGATTCCGATTTGTTTTGGATAGACAAATGTGGACATGCAGCAATGATGGAAAGACCAGAGGAATTCAATAAATCTTTGGATGTTTGGCTTAAAAAACGAAACCTATAAATCGGTGAAAATAAATTCAGCCAATTTTATCATCAGTAATACTGATGTAGACAGATGTCCTAAAGATACCATTCAAGAATATGCTTTTATTGGACGCTCAAACGTGGGTAAATCATCCCTAATCAATGCATTAACAAATCACAAAAAACTTGCAAAAACATCTGGAAAACCTGGGAAAACTCAGTTAATAAACCATTTTAAAATTAATGATTCTTGGTTTTTGGTTGATTTACCAGGATATGGTTATGCTCAAGTTTCTAAAACCAAGCGCAAGACATTTCAGTCATTCATAAAAGATTATTTTTTAAAAAGAGAACAATTAGTTTGCTCATTTGTTTTAGTAGACTCAAGACATTTACCTCAAAAAATAGATTTAGAATTCATGCAATTCTTAGGAGAAAACGGAATTCCTTTTGCAATTATTTTTACGAAAGCTGACAAACTAGGAAGTTCTACCTTAAACAAGAATATTACCAAGTATAAAAAAGAGTTGCTGAAATTCTGGGAGCAAGTTCCAACTCATTTTATCACTTCTTCAGAAACAGACATGGGTAGAGATGAAGTTTTAAAATTTATTGATGAGGTGAATATAAATGTTGCAGATAAATTCAAGTAATTAGATATCTACTATTTCTATGCTTTGAATAAACTCATTAATAAACAGTCACTTCGACGCCGATCAATAACTTAACGCAGCCAATCAAGATAATAAATAAGGTATGCACTCTACTAAAAATAATCTACAGGTTCTTTTTGAAGACAATCACCTTCTTATTATTAACAAGCGACCTGGCGATATTACTCAAGGAGATAAAACTGGTGACAAACCGCTAAGCGAAGTCGTTAAAGAATACATCAAAGACAAATATAACAAACCAGGCAATGTATATTTAGGCGTTGTTCATAGACTAGATAGACCTACATCTGGCGTAGTTATTTTTGCAAAGACTTCAAAAGCACTGGAGCGACTTAATAAAATGTTACGAGAGAAAAAAATTAATAAAACATATTGGGCGGTGGTTAAAAGCCAACCAAAAAAAGAACTTGATACGCTGATTAATTGGCTTAGAAAGAATCCGAAAAACAATAAATCAACTGCGTACAACAAAGAAACTGAAGGCACTAAACACGCCATCTTACATTACAAAATAATCAAAAGGCTTCACTCTTATTTTTTGTTAGAAATAGATTTAGAAACCGGCCGCCACCATCAAATAAGATGTCAACTCTCTAATATTGGCAGCCCAATAAAAGGTGATTTAAAATACGGATTCAATCTAAGTAACAAAGACGGTAGTATTCATTTACATGCTCGTAAAATCGCATTTACGCATCCTGTGAGTAAAGAAGAAATCTCGTTAACAGCTCCAACTCCAAAAGAAGCTATTTGGGATACTTGTAAGTAACTTTTTCGCGAATCCACCACTGCTTTAAATCCAACATAAAAATTCCATAGTTCAGTTCGCGCATCCTGTAAATAAGGTAAATTCAAAATAATTATACCAAGTAACAAAACGCAAACGAGTTCTTACCCAAGTACTTGTTTGTCTTGTGGTCACATACAAAAGATACAAACTAAAACATACTAATCATCACTCAAGAAATTCGAACGTTTACTCGCTATCAACTCCTTTAAAATAGTTTTATCAAAATCATTAGATCGCATCGAAACCATGGTTGGAACAGAAAAAGAATGAAGCGCGTCGGGAACACTTAAAGTACTTACCGCTGAATCTTTTCTGCCCGTAAAGGGAAAAATATCAGGGCCACGCTGACATTTTACATTGATATTAATTCGACTTACCTGATTTACCAACACATCGATTAACGGTGCCAAAGAACTTGCTCTTTGACTAAACAAACTAACCTGCTGCCCATAGTTAGAATCAGCAATATAGTCCAGTGGAGTTGAAACATTACTAAAAGGCACAATTGGAACTATCGGGCCGAATTGCTCTTCGTGATATATTTTCATTTTTTCATTTACTGGAAAAACTACCGCTGGAAAAACAAAATTTTCAATTGTACGTCCGCCATTTTCATTAATTACATTCCCTCCATACTTTAACGCATCTGCAATCAATTCTTTTATATATTGAGGCTTTTCAAGTTCTGGAAGAGGTGTAATTTGAACGTCTTCCTCCCAAGGTAGCCCATACTTCAACAAAGCTACTTGTTGAACAAACTTCTTGTTAAACTCCTCAACTAAATCATCATGTACAAATAGTATTTTTAAGGCAGTACAACGTTGTCCATTAAAAGCCAACGCTCCTAAAACGCATTCCTTTACAGCGATATCAATATCGGCATCTGACAATACAATCGCAGGATTTTTAGCCTCTAAACCTAAAACCAATCGCAGTCTATTCTGCTTAGGGTGTAAATTTTGTAAACTATTTGCTGAAGTACTGTTCCCTATCAAAGCGAGCACATCAACTTTACCTGTTTTTAAAATAGGTCTCGCTAAAACTTGACCATTTCCATATATAAAATTTACAACTCCCTTTGGAAAACATTTTTGAAACACTTTTAATAACGGAAAGAGCAATAGCACTCCATACCTTCCAGGTTTAAATACCGCAGTATTACCGCAAAGCAATGCGGGTATTAACAAACAAAAAGTCTCATTTAAAGGATAGTTATAAGGTGCCAAACCGAAAACAACGCCCAACGGCGCACGCCTTATTTGACCATCTATTCCTTTACGCGATAGAATAACGGACTGCTCTTTATTCATCTTATACAGCGTAAAAATGGTGTCCTCTATATACTCAATAGTTCTATCGAACTCATTGCAAGAATCTTCGAAAGATTTCCCTATTTCCCACATCATTAATTTTACCACCTCAAATCGAGTAGGCTTCATCATTTCTACGAATTTTTCAACACAATCTATCCTATCTTGGACTTTCATCAAGGGCCAAACACCGCTTCCATTGTCATAGGCGGTATAAGCAGCATCTAAAGCGTTTAAAGCATCTTCATGTTGCATATTGGGAATAGACCCCAGTACTTTGCGCTCACTTGAACCTTTAGAGTTCTCAATGGTAATGGCAGATTGTACGGCTAAAGTCTCACCAGTCCATTGAACAAGTTCTCCGTTCAACAGAAAGGTATCCTGATGCAGTTCCTCAATCCGAAATATTTCTGGAATTTTAATATCTTTAAAGATATTTTTCATTTAGCTTTCTTTACTTTTTTTTATTTATCACATGTAGTTCGCTATGAATCATACCCTTGAGTAATAAAATTTTGAACATGCTCGTCTCATGTGTCTATATTTATAGTTTTTTTAAGATCACATGTTATTCGCTATCCGTCTATTTACTTTGATGACAAAAACTTTAACATGCTCGTTTCATGTGTCTATACTTATTGTTTTTTTAAGATCACATGTTATTCGCTATTCGTCTATTTACTTTGATGACAAAAACTTTAACATGCTCGTTTCATAGCGATCCTTTCGTTTGAATCTGTTATTCTCTTTATTAGGTTATACACTCAAATAATTGCTCATTATCGTTGAGATACTCACCTAAGAACCCAAACGCCTCCATCCTTGAAATTAATGGCTTAAAATCACTTTTGCTTTTCAAAACAATACCTACCAAAGCGGTAGTCATAGATCTTTGGTTTTTCTTTGTATATTGAACATGCACAATATCATCAGTATCTCCCAATACACTTACAACAAATTCCTTTAAGGCTCCTGGCCGCTGTGGAAACTTAACCAAGAAATAATGTTTTAAACCTTCATACAAAAGAGCGCGTTCTTTTATCTCTTCCATACGGGTAATATCGTTGTTTCCGCCACTCACCAAACAAACAATATTTTTACCTTTAATTTTTTCCTCCAACAATTCCAATGCTATAATACTCAGAGCGCCCGCTGGCTCAACCACCAAAGCATTTTCGTTATAAACTTTCAATATAGTTAAACAAATTAACCCTTCATCTATGGTCAAAAATTCATCTAAACCATTCTTCCAATATTCAAAATTACCATCGCCCATAAGCCTTACAGAAGCTCCGTCAACAAAATTTTCAACGTTTTCAAGTTCTGTATTCTTATTGTTTCTCAACGAAACAGTTAAAGATGACGCACCAGTAAGCTCAACACCTATAATTTTTGTTTCGGGACTCAAATCCCTAAATACACTTCCCACACCAGAAGCCAAACCTCCACCTCCAACAGGTAAAATTAAATAATCAATTTTAGCGTCTGTTTCGTTCAGAATTTTTAGACCTAACAGTTCCTTGACCAGTAATAACCTCTACATCATCAAAAGGATGTACAAAATTACTTTGCTGCATGATAACTTTCATCGCAGGTATCTCCAATCAATTTAATTTCGGTAAATTTTTCACCGAACATACGAACTTGATTTACTTTTTGCCTAGGCGTAGTTAAGGGCCTAAAAATAACTCCTTTTACTTTTAATTCCTTACCAGCAAAAGCAACCACTTGCGCATGATTTCCAGCACTCGCGCAGACTACGCCACCCTTGAATCCCTTAGAAGAAAGTATTTTCATCTTATTATAAGCACCTCTTAATTTATAAAAATGGACTACTTGCAGATCCTATCTTTTAAAAGGAATTGAGGCATGATACCTATCAGAAAAAGACTTTACAAACATCAAAGGTGTTGCTTTTATAACACCTTTGATGTTTTTGCTTGCCTTATAAATTAGGTCCAAAGACACTATTTTATTTGGTTCTGCCATTTAAAAGTTCTTCGATAACTACAATTATGATACAATCTTAGCCATTGAAGTCATAGAAAGACGCAATTCATATCCTACATCTTCAATTGGATGAGATTGGATGTTTTCGTTAACAAAAATTAATTCTTTGTTATCAACACCATTTCCTCCACCTACTCCAAATTGAGTACCGATAACATCTGTTTTAATACCTTTCATAAAGTCTTTTAATAAAGGCTTACATGCATGGTCAAATAAGTAACATCCGTATTCAGCAGTATCAGAAATAACACGATTCATCTCAAATAATTTTTTACGAGCAATTGTGTTCGCAATTAATGGCGTTTCGTGTAAAGATTCATAATAAGCAGACTCTTCAATGATTCCAGATTCAGTCATTGCTTCGAAAGCCAACTCTACACCAGCTTTTACCATCGCAACCATTAAGACACCGTTATCAAAATATTCTTGCTCAGAAATTTCAATATCTGCAGCAGGCGTTTTCTCAAAATTTGTCTCACCGGTAGCCGCTCTCCAAGTCAATAAATTTTTATCATCGTTCTCCCAATCTTCCATCATTGTTTTAGAAAAGTGACCTTGAATGATATCATCCATATGCTTTTGGAATAATGGACGCATGATTCCTTTTAATTCTTCAGACAATTCAAATGCTTTGATTTTAGCAGGGTTAGAGAGACGATCCATCATATTCGTAATTCCACCATACTTCATTGCTTCTGTAATAGTTTCCCATCCGTATTGGATTAGTTTAGAAGCATAACCTGCCTCAATTCCTTCTTCTACCATCTTATCAAAACATAAGATAGATCCAGTTTGTAACAATCCACATAGAATTGTTTGCTCACCCATTAAATCAGATTTTACCTCTGCTACAAAAGAAGAATGTAACACTCCCGCTCTATGTCCACCTGTACCAGCAGCATAGGCTTTTGCTTGATCAAATCCTTTTCCCTCTGGATCATTCTCTGGGTGTACAGCAATTAATGTTGGTACACCAAACCCTCTTTTATATTCTTCTCTAACTTCTGATCCTGGACACTTAGGCGCAACCATGATTACTGTAATATCTCTACGAACTTGCATTCCTTCCTCAACAATATTAAATCCGTGAGAATACGATAATGTTGCTCCTTTTTTCATCAACGGCATTACAGCGTTTACAACACTAGTGTGCTGTTTGTCTGGAGTTAAATTACTTACCAAATCAGCTGTAGGAATTACTTCTTTATAAGTACCAACAGTAAATCCATTCTCACTTGCATTTAAAAATGATTGACGTTTACTTGTAATAGCACCTTCACGCAATGCGTAAGAAACATCTAAACCTGAATCTCTTAAATTCAACCCTTGATTCAATCCTTGCGCTCCACAACCTACAATTACGATTTTTTTTCCTTTCAACGCGTTAACGCCTTCTGAGAATTCAGAAGTTTCCATAAACTTACAAACACCTAATTGTGCTAGTTGCTCTCTCAACGAAAGGGTATTAAAATAATTTGCCATTTTCTATATATTTAATTTCTAATTCTAATTAATATTTTAATAATTCTGATATTTTCATTGCTTCTTTGGTCACAGCAATTAAACCTGAACGTGTGTATTGCATAATGCCATATACACTTAGCTGATTGTATAATTCAGCTATTTCTTCTTTTTTTCCTGACTTTTCAAGCACAAAAAACTCTTTATTTACGGTAACAATTCTAGCATTACTTTCTTTAATGATGTTTTGAATTTGACGTTCCTCAAATAACAATTCTGATTTGATTTTAAACAATCCAGAAATCTGATAAATAATTTCTTCAAGATTATGAAAGTATGCCTTAATTACCTCTACTTGTTTTTCTATTTGACCAATAATCTTCTTTACGTTTACCTCGGTCATATTGACTACAATTATAAATTTAGCTATACCCTCAATTTCTGAAGGAGAGATGTTTAAACTCTCAATATTGATATGTCTTCTTTGGAATATTGCTGATATTCTATTCAACAATCCAATATTATTTTCGGTGTAAACTGATATGGTATATAGTTGTTTTTCTGTATTCATCTTACTCTAGTCTTATTTCTGAAACACTGGCTCCAGAAGGAACCATTGGAAACACATTTCCTTCTTTTTCTACACAAACTTCTAAAAAATAGGCCTCTTTACTCGCCATCATTTCTGCCACTGCAGCTGCTAATTCTTCACGTTTTGTAACTTTCTTTGCTTTTATATAATATCCTTCTGCAATGGCAACAAAATTTGGATTTACCATTTCGGTGGATGCATATCTTTTTTCAAAAAACATCTGCTGCCATTGACGAACCATTCCTAAAAAGTCATTATTTAAAACCACTATTTTAACCGCTGCTTTTTGCTGAAAAATAGTCCCCAATTCCTGAATAGTCATTTGATAGCCTCCATCGCCAGAAATTGAAACAACTTCGCGTTCTGGCGCTGCCATTTTTGCACCAATTGCTGCTGGTAATCCGAAACCCATGGTTCCTAATCCGCCAGAAGTGATATTACTTTTAGTTTTATTAAATTCTGCATATCTGCATGCAATCATTTGGTGCTGCCCAACATCGGTAACAATTGCAGCATCTCCTTTACTTTGAATATTAATTTCCTTAATAACCTCACCCATTGTTAACCCTTCTTTCGTTGGATAGAGATCGCCTTTAATTACTTTCTCATATTCAATTTCATATAAGTTTTTAAATTGCTGATGCCATTCTTCATGAGAATTTTCATCAATTAAAGGCAAAATAGCTTCTAAAGTTACTTTTGCGTCGCCTAAAACAGCCACATCTGTTTTTACATTTTTATCTACTTCTGCAGGATCAATTTCAAAATGAATCACTTTTGCTTGCGTAGCATATTCATCTAATTTCCCAGTAACTCGATCATCAAAACGCATTCCAATGGCAATTAAAACATCACATTCGTTCGTTAATTTGTTCGGTGCATAATTACCATGCATCCCCAACATACCAACATTTAATGGATGAGAAGTTGGCAATGCCGAAGCCCCCAAAATTGTCCAAGCCGCAGGAATTCCTGCTTTTTCTACCAACGCTTTAAATTGCTCTTCAGCTTGACTTAAAACAATACCCTGACCCCAAACTATGAAAGGTTTTTTTGCAGTATTTATTAATTTTGCAGCAGCCTCTAAAGAACCTATTACGGTTTTCGGAATCGGAACATAACTTCTAATTTTAGTACATTTTTCATAGGAAAAATCAAAATCTTCAAACTGTGCATCTTTCGTAATATCTACTAAAACTGGACCTGGCCTTCCAGATTTTGCAATGTAAAATGCCTTTGCTAAAACTGCTGGTATGTCTGCTGCTCTAGTAACTTGACAATTCCATTTTGTAACGGGTGTAGAAATACCAACAATATCTGTTTCCTGAAAAGCATCACTCCCTAACAAATGAGACGCAACTTGTCCAGTAATACAGACCATTGGTGTAGAATCTATTTGTGCATCTGCGATACCTGTAACTAAATTTGTTGCCCCTGGTCCCGAAGTTGCAATTGCAACTCCAACTTTACCAGAAATTCTTGCAAAACCTTGTGCAGCATGTGTTGCACCTTGTTCGTGACGTGCTAAAACGTGATGAATTTTATCTTGATATTTGTATAGTTCATCATATACTGGCATAATTGCTCCGCCAGGATATCCATAAATTATTTTTACACCTTCTGCAATTAAGCACCTTACGATTGCCTCGCTACCAGAAATTTTTTCTGTAACTTTTGTTGCTATTTCTTTGTTTTCTATGGTTTGCGTTTCCATATTGTTCTTATTATTATTTTTTATTTTAGATTCCTAACTTCGTAGGAATGACCGTCTTTTTTTATTATAAATCGGTAACACATCCTTTAGATGCTGATGCTACCGTTTTTGCATATTTATACAAAATTCCTTTTGTATGCTTTAGAGCTGGGGCAACCCATTGTGTTTTTCTTTCTGCGATTTCTTTCTCAGAAATTAAAACATTTATTGAATTGTCTTCTGCACTTATTCTAATCTTATCACCCGTTTTTAAAATCCCGATTGTGCCTCCAGATTGTGCTTCTGGGGTAATATGACCGACAACAAAACCATGCGTTCCTCCAGAAAAACGACCATCCGTAATTAAAGCGACCGATTTTCCTAAACCTGCTCCCATAATTAGCGAAGTTGGTTTTAGCATTTCTGGCATTCCTGGACCTCCTTTTGGCCCCACATATCGAATGACGACGACATCACCTCTTTCTACTTCTCCGTTTGCAATTCCTGTATTTGCTGCTTGTTCACCGTCATAAACCACTGCTTTTCCTTCAAAAAGCAAACCTTCGTTTCCCGATATTTTTGCAACGGCCCCCTCAGTAGCAAGGTTTCCGTAAATTATTTGAATATTTCCTGATGATTTTAATGCTTTATCCTTCGGATAAATAACATCTTGCTCGTCAAATTCCATGGCTTTAACATTCGCTAAATTTTCTGCTAATGTTTTTCCTGTAACCGTTAAACAATCTCCATGTAAATAGCCATTGTCTAATAAATATTTCATGATTGCCGGCGTACCTCCAATTCCATGCACATCTTCCATTAAGTATTTTCCTGATGGTTTTAAATCTGCAATTAATGGCGTTCTATCACTTACTCTTTGAAAATCTTCCAAAGTAAATTCGATATCTGCAGCATGTGCAATTGCTAAAAAGTGCAAAACTGCATTTGTTGATCCTCCCAAAGCATTTACAATTGCGATGGCATTTTCTAAAGATTTTTTAGAAATAATATCTAAAGGTTTTAAATCTAATTCTAATACGTTTTTTATCGCCAAAGCGGTTCTTTCTGCTTCAGATAATTTATTCGGATTTTCTGCCGGAATTGATGAATTATAAGGCAATGCAAAACCCATACATTCTATAGCAGAAGCCATGGTATTTGCCGTATACATTCCGCCACAAGCACCTGCTCCTGGAATTGCTCTTTTTATAATTTCTCTATATTCTTCTTCTTCAATTTCTCCTGCCATTTTTTGCCCTAAAGCTTCAAAAGCAGAAACAATATTTAATTTTTTTCCTTTGTACTTTCCAGAAGCAATTGTTCCTCCATACATCATAATTGATGGACGATTTAAACGCAACATAGCAATTACAGCTCCTGGCATATTTTTGTCACATCCAACAACAGAAATCAACGCATCATAACTTTGAGCATTCATTACCGTTTCAATAGAATCTGCAATAATATCTCTAGAAGCTAAAGAATAATTCATCCCAGATGTTCCCATAGAAATACCATCACTAACACCGATAGTGTTAAAGACCAAACCAACTTGACCCGCAATATTACATTCGGTTTTGACTTCTGTAGCCAAATTATTTAAATGCATATTACATGGATTCCCTTCATAACCAGTGCTTGCAATACCGACCTGAGCTTTGCTCATATCTTCATCGGTCAGACCAACAGCATATAGCATCGCTTGAGAAGCTGGCTGAGATTCATCTTGGGTTAATCTTTTACTGTATTTATTTAATTCCATCTAAGTTTGATTCTTTTATAATTATTCAAAAGTACCTTGAGTCTTTTATTTTATTTGCAATTATTCACTTTTTTTACAATATGCAAAACTCAAATAAAGCATTCAACATGCTTAATTTCAATACGTTATTATATTCCATTTTACACCAATCACATCTATATATTAAAAATGTTTTTATTTAATTCACAAAAAAACCTCCCGTTTTCAAGGAAGGTTATATATTTTCTGTCAATATTATATCATTCCTTTATCACTTATGCGGTAATAACCACGCAGTTGACTAAAATTGACATACTACTTTTAACTATTTTATTCATTTATGGAGACAAAAATATAACTATTTTTTCGAAAAATTCATTTTTTTAAAAGATTCCTATTCACTCTTTAATAACTTATTTTTTCTATTGATTATTTCAGGTATCGGAATTCCTTCAATATTACTTTCTAACCATGAAAGTATATCTAAATATAAAAAAGATCGTTTTTCATATGGATGATTTTCATAAACCTTCAATTCGGCATGTAATTTTTTAAATGCAGCCCTTAATTCACTAGGATACATCTCAGTCAAACTCCTCAAAAATTCAATCATTTTCCTTTGAACAGCGTGAAGATCATTCATCTTAATTAAAAACTTAAAGGTGGACTTTATTAAACTTTCAATATTCTCATCTAAACCCGCTTCATAATGCGCCACTAAATTCAACACCCTCGAAAAACACAATAGATCTTCTCTCATCGCCAATTCTTTATTCGATATGATTTTATTCAAATACAAAATACAGTTCTCATAATCTGCAACACCAAAATACATACAACCAATTTTGTAATAAAAAACCATGATATGGTGTTCATCAATTTTTAATTTAAATTGATTTACCTCTTTCAATACCTCGGGAACATATAAAACACCCTTCGAAAAATCAGCTTCTAAAAAGAATAAATTCAAACGATTCTGATAATAATAAATAGAAGCCAACACTTCTGTATTATCATTCATTGAAAATTTCTTGGTATCCATATCTAATTTCAAATCTTCTAAGGTTGATCTGAATTTTTTATGATGCTTAATCATAAACAAGGACTCTAACAGATAATTATACCCTTTTAAATAAAAAATAGGATTTACCTTTTTCATGTTGGGTTTATCGTTAAATATATCTATCCATTTTTGGGAATACCGGTAACTACTTATAAAATCTTGCGTTATCAGACTATACCATAAATATGCCTTATAAAGAAACATTTTCTCCATAAATCCCAATTGAGCAATTTTATATTCTGGCATTCTAGAATTAAAATAATCCGTCACTAATTCTATATCATCATTACTCTTGGCATATCCTTTTTGTAACATCCAACTATATAATTGTAACGATAAATTTGATAATTTACTTATCGTTACATTTCTCATGCTTAATTCCTTTGCTTGGACAGCCAACACATCAGCTCTATTCCCCAAACTCCTTGTAATATATTGTGATTCAATGACTTTCTCTAACTCTACTATTTCATAAGCCAGATTATTCTCTTCGTTTTCAATTGCCATATTCTTGGCTTTATCTAATAACTTTAAACTTTGCTTGTACAATCCCTTATTATACAAAATCGTAGCAAAATCAATTTGCTCTCTAAGATAACTTTTTACATTTTGATGTAAAGGGCTCAAACGCAAACTAATTAACAATTGCTTATACAGATGTGCTTTGGAATTTGATAATTGCTGCTTCTTAATATGCGTGTTTTGAAGAATCTGTCTCTCGTTATAGGAAGTTTGTTTATCTAAAATGTTAAACAATGCTATAAAATTTGCATCTGCATTTCCTCCCAGCCTTCCTACATACAATTTAAACTGACGTTTTTCAGATTTTGACAAAGACTTTATCAAGGTAAATAATGCGTCATTTTTTTCTGTAGCCATTGTAAATAAATCGTTTTATATTTATGATTTACAACAAGTTATGAGTTTGTTGTATTGTCTGAATGTAGTAATAGAATCAATTAAAATGAAATCAATCTCATAATACATACCTATTTTTGAATATTCAAAAGTGATAAAATTATTTAAATAATGAGTACAAATCGAGTTCAAATTTTTGACACTACTCTTAGAGATGGTGAACAAGTTCCAGGTTGTAAGTTAAATACGGATCAAAAATTAATAATTGCAGAGCAACTTGACTCACTCGGTGTTGACATCATTGAAGCGGGTTTTCCGGTATCAAGTCCTGGTGATTTTAAATCTGTTGAAGAGATTTCAAAATTAGTTAAAAACGCTACTGTTTGCGGTTTAACTCGTGCTCATAAAAACGATATAAAAATTGCGGCAGCAGCTCTGGTTCATGCAAAGCGACCTAGAATTCATACCGGGATTGGAACTTCTGAATCGCATATAAAATTTAAATTTAACACCACTCCAGAAATCATTATTGAGCGTGCAATTGCCGCAGTTTCTTATGCAAAATCTTTCGTTGAAGATGTTGAATTTTATGCCGAAGATGCAGGAAGAACAGATAACGAATATTTAGCAAGAGTTTGTGAAGCTGTTATTAAAGCAGGTGCTACTGTTTTAAATATCCCAGATACTACTGGTTATTGTTTGCCAGAAGAATATGGAGCAAAAATAAAGTACTTAAAAGAAAATGTAAAGGGTATTGAAAATGTAACTCTTTCTTGCCATTGCCATAATGATTTAGGGTTAGCAACTGCGAATGCTATTGCAGGAGTTCAAAATGGTGCTCGTCAAATAGAATGTACAATTAATGGAATTGGAGAACGCGCTGGAAACACTGCTTTAGAAGAAGTAGTGATGATCATGAAGCAACATCCACATTTAAATTTAGACACTAATATTAATACTCAAATGTTATTTGAAACAAGTAAAATGGTTCAAGAACACATGGGTATGTATGTACAACCTAATAAAGCAATTGTTGGTGATAACGCCTTCGCTCATAGTTCTGGAATTCATCAAGATGGCGTGATTAAAAATCGCGAGACTTATGAGATCATGGATCCTACTGACGTAGGTGTAACGAAATCTTCTATAGTTTTAACGGCCCGCAGTGGTAGAGCAGCATTGGCATACCGCGCTAAAAACGTAGGATATGAATTGACGAAATTTCAATTAGACGCCTTATATCCAGAGTTCTTAAAATATGCCGATCAGAAAAAAGAAGTCGTTGATCAAGACATTCATGAGTTAATGGAAATAAGTAAAGTTCTTTAATTTAGTCGACTACATTTCGTAGTTTTACAAAATTGAAAATCCAACCTAATGACCAAAGACTCTATCATTAAGAAAATTATTTCTAACAGGGCAACACCGCGTCTTGATTTTAGCGTAAAGTACAAAACAGAGCAATTTACAGATGATTTATTTCACACATTATTTGATGCAAAATCTTGCGTAGAAACAAATATTAATAAATTAGAATCTCTATTTTCTGAGATGTACAATTTGGCGTGTTTTGACGAATCAATACCCTGTGCCAATGTTTGGGATGCTTTTCTTCAAACTTTACCTACACTGCTAGAAAAACTAAATTTTGATGCAAAAGCTTGTGTCGATTTTGATCCAGCTTCAAATAGTGTCGAAGAAGTATATATTGCCTACCCTGGTTTTTTTGCAATCGCAATTCACAGATTTTGCAATGAGTTATTTAATTTAGATGTCCCTCTAATTCCTCGATTAATGAGTGAATATGCACACCGACTTACGGGAGTAGATATTCACCCTGGAGCTACCATTGGAGAATCATTTTTTATAGATCATGCCACTGGAATTGTTATTGGAGAAACCAGTATAATTAAAGACAATGTAAAAATTTACCAAGGTGTAACCTTAGGAGCATTGCAAGTGAAAAAGAGTTTGCAAAACACCAAACGTCATCCCACGGTTGAAGAAAATGTTGTTATTTACGCAAATGCAACAATTCTAGGCGGAGAAACGACCATCGGAGCAAATAGTGTTATTGGGGGTAACGTATGGATTACAAGTTCTGTTCCAGAAAACTCTTTTGTGTATCACAAGCCTGAAACCAAAATGAAGCCTAAGAAATAGTTTTACGCGTTAGTTTGAGCATCTTTCTGATTTCAATCGGTTTATAGAGAATAAATATCCTTAATTTTCGATACATTTTTTTAAGATAGAGAAGTACTTTAGTAGCGGTAATAAAACAAATTCATATCCTTTTAAAATAAAAATAATGAACACGCATAATTTATTAGATATTATTGGAAATACGCCTCTTGTTAAAGCGCATCGAGTTTTCGCTAAAAAAGGTGTTCAATTATTATTTAAATTAGAAGGGAATAATCCTGGAGGAAGCTTAAAAGACCGGGCAGCACACAATATGATTCAGTCTGCCCTAGACAGAAAAGAAATTGACCAAAATTCAAAATTAATTGAGGCTACTAGTGGAAATACCGGAATAGCGCTAGCCATGATTGCTCAATTGTTAGGATTGAACATCGAACTGGTTTTACCCGAAAATTCTACTAAAGAACGTGTACAAACTATGCGAGCCTACGGAGCAAAAGTAACTTTAACACCTGCCAAAGTTGGCATTTTAGGCTCACGTGATTATGCAGACAAAAAGGTACGCGAAGAAGGCTATATTATGTTGAATCAGTTTGCGAACGACGATAATTGGAAAGCGCACTATAAAACCACGGGGCCCGAAATTTGGAGAGATACAGATGGAGAAATCACACATTTTGTTTCTGCAATGGGAACCACCGGCACCATTATGGGAGTCTCTACCTATTTAAAAGAACAAAATCCGAATATTCAAATTATCGGAGCTCAACCCACAGATGGCTCTAAAATTCCTGGAATAAGAAAATGGCCGATTGAATATTTACCTAAAATATTCAATCGTTCAAAAGTAGACCGTATATTAGAAGTTAGCGAAGAAGAAGCCCGTTCTATGGCAAAAAGACTTACTAAAGAAGAGGGTGTCTTTTGTGGAATGAGTAGTGGAGGCTCTGTTGCTACCGCTATAAAAATTGCAGAAAAACTAGAAAAAGGAGTCGTTGTTGCAATAATTTGTGATCGCGGAGATCGCTATTTATCTTCAGATCTATTTGATTAAACTCCATTCTATTTCGGAGTCTTATTGGGACTGAAAACTCTTCGTTTTCACTTTATCTCAAGCTTAAATTGCGTATTTTTGCAGTTGGAAAAATGCAATTCAATTATGAAACAAGCTTGCTAAAATAGTTATCGTTCAATGAAATGATTTATAGCAAACGGCATGTGATCATAAAAAAATACTAAATAAAGACGCATGAAAAAAATTCAAATGGTTGACCTCAAAGGTCAGTACGAAAAAATAAAATCTGCAGTAGATTCTTCTATTATTAATGTTATTGAATCTACCGCTTTTATCAATGGACCGGAGGTTCACGGGTTTCAAAAAGATTTAGAAGATTATTTAGACGTTAAAAATGTAATTCCCTGTGCAAACGGAACTGATGCATTGCAAATTGCAATGATGGGGTTAGGACTGGAACAAGGCGATGAAGTCATAACCGTTGACTTTACATTTGCTGCAACTGTGGAAGTTATTGCATTGCTAAAATTAACTCCAGTTTTAATTGATGTCGAAAAAGACACCTTTAATATGGATTTAGATGCTTTGAAAAAAGCCATTACTCCAAAAACAAAAGCAATTGTTCCTGTACATTTATTTGGACAATGTGCCGATATGGAAGCCATATTAAAGATTGCTAAAAAGCACAATCTAAGTGTAATTGAGGATACCGCACAGGCGATCGGAGCAAGTTATACATTTAGTGACGGAACTGTAAAGAAGGCAGGAACCATGGGAACTGTTGGAACTACTTCTTTCTTCCCTTCTAAAAACTTAGGCTGTTATGGTGATGGAGGTGCCATTTTTACAAATGATGATAATCTAGCACATACCATAAGAGGTATTGTAAATCACGGAATGTATCGAAGATATTACCACGATGTAGTTGGCGTAAATTCTAGATTAGATAGTGTTCAAGCTGCTATTTTAAGAATTAAATTACCCTTACTTGATACTTACTGTGAAGCGCGTAGAAATGCTGCTCGGTTCTATAATAAGGCCTTTAAAAGCATCGATTCTATAGTTACGCCAACCACCCAAGTCTGCCGTTCAATTTGTGAAAATTGTAATTGCCATGTTTTCCATCAATATACTTTAAAAATCACAAATGGACAAAGGGATGCATTGCACAAATACTTAATAGACAATAGCATTCCAAATGCTATTTATTATCCTGTGGCTTTGCATCGTCAAAAAGCATATGCAGATGAACGCTATAATGAAGAAGACTTTGAGGTAACAAATAAACTAATCAAAACAGTCATCTCTTTACCGATGCATACTGAATTTGATGAAGAGCAATTAACATTTATAACAAACAGGATATTAGATTTTTTTAATAAGTAAACTATATTCTGAGTAAAATTGAATGTTGGCTGAGCGGAGTCAAAGCTATATATAATTGACTTAACAATCTCTTCGACTTCCTCAGTAATCTTAAAAATAAGAATATTATGAAAACAATACTTGTAACAGGTGGATTGGGATATATAGGATCTCATACGGTAGTAGAATTACAAAACGTAGGATTTGACGTTGTCATAATCGATGATTTATCAAATACATCAATTGGAGTATTAGACAATATTACCTCAATTACTGGTATCAAACCAAGATACGAGCAAATTGATTTAAAAGATAGAGAGGCCGTAAAACACTTCTTTAAATATTATGCTGTTGATGGTGTTATCCATTTCGCTGCTTCCAAAGCGGTTGGTGAAAGTGTTCATGAACCATTAAAGTATTACGAAAATAACATTTCTACTTTGACTTATGTTTTAAAGGAAATGGTGGTAAACAATGTATCAAATTTTATTTTCAGTTCTTCTTGTACCGTTTATGGACAAGCAGACGAAATGCCAATTACAGAAAATGCGCCAACTAAAGAAGCAGAATCTCCTTATGGAGCTACAAAAAAAATGGGTGAAGTAATTATTAGCGATACTACTAAAGCAACCGATCTAAAAGCAATCGCCTTGCGGTATTTCAATCCAATAGGAGCACATCCATCTGCTAAAATTGGAGAACTACCCATAGGAGTTCCTCAAAATTTAATTCCGTTCGTCCTTCAAACTGCTGCTGGAATTAGAAAAGAACTTTCTGTTTTTGGAGATGATTATCCAACACCAGATGGAACGGCCGTTCGGGACTATATCCATGTAGTTGATTTGGCAAAGGCACATATTGCTGCTTTAAACCGACTTTTAGATAAAAAAAACAAAGCTAACTGTGAATATTTTAATATTGGAACCGGAAAAGGAAGTACTGTATTGGAAGTTGTACATGCTTTTGAAAAGACCACTGGCAAGAAAGTTAATTATAAAATTGCGCCACGACGTGCTGGAGATATAGTAACTGCGTACGCAGACACAACTTTGGCCAATACCGAATTGGGATGGAAAACCGAAATGAGTTTAGAAGAAGGGTTGGCTAGTTCTTGGAAATGGCAAGAGGGTTTATAATCGGCTAAATTTTAAAATACAAATAATAAATCCCAATCTTTATCGATTGGGATTTATTATTTATAGTTTGTCGTCATTTTGAAATAGTGAACAAATAAAGTAATCACTTAATTATAAATAGACTCCTAGGTAATTCGATCAACATTCTCGCAGTGACAGAAATATTTACGCTTCAAAAGTAGCGCCACTTGCGGTAACCAAACGGTCAATCTTACGCATCAATCCTTGAAGTACTTTTCCTGGGCCAACCTCAACGAATTCTGTTCCACCATCGGCAACCATGGCTTGTATACATTGTGTCCATTTTACAGGTGCTGTTAATTGAGCAATTAAATTCTCTTTAATCTCATTTGGACTTGTAACAGCTTTCGCTACTACGTTTTGATATACTGGGCAAGTTGGCTCACTAAAAGTCGTTGCCGCAATCGCTGCTGATAACTCTTCTCTAGCAGGCTCCATTAACGGCGAATGAAAAGCACCTCCAACTGGCAATACCAAAGCACGTCTTGCTCCTTTTTCAGTTAATAATTCACACGCTTTATGAATTGCTGCTACTTCTCCAGAAATCACTAATTGACCTGGACAATTATAATTTGCTGCTACTACTATTCCCGCTACCTCGTGACACACATCTTCTACTACTTGATCGTCCAATCCCAAAACTGCAGCCATAGTAGATTGCTGAGCCTCACATGCTTTTTGCATGGCTAAAGCTCGCTTAGAAACCAACGTTAGCCCATCATGAAAAGTTACAACTCCGTTTGCCACCAAAGCGGAAAACTCTCCTAAAGAATGCCCTGCTACCATTTCTGGCTTAAAATCATCACCCAAAACTTTTGCTAAAATAACAGAATGTAAAAAAATTGCTGGCTGCGTTACCTTCGTTTGTTTTAATTCATCAGCAGTCCCTTTGAACATGACCTCTGTAATTGAAAACCCAAGAACTTTGTTTGCTTTTTCAAAAAGATCTTTGGCTAAAGGTGAGTTTTCATACAAGTCCAATCCCATTCCTGAAAATTGCGCGCCCTGTCCTGGAAAAATATATGCTTTCATATGTTCTATGTTTGATTAATTGATAAGTTGGACGCAAAACTAAGAATTTTTAAATCGGATTATTTACTTCCGAAAAGAAATATCATACCTATAGATTCTTTACTTCATCTTGCTCGTCCAAGAATGATAAACCACAAATCATCTCGATATTAAAAAAATGCTTCTCTTCGTTCGCAATGACTTGGAATAATTTTTAATACATTCGTGTTTTAACCATCCACCTATGACTTCTCAAAAAAAGAACTTAGCATTCAACATCTATTTAATTTTAGCAGCAATGTTTATAGCCTCCCTAGTGGCTTCGAATTTAATTTTTCAGAAATTCATTTATTGGAATCCACTTGGTTTATTTCGCTTTGAAGTTTCCGTTGGAATCCTTCCTTATCCAATTACTTTTTTAATTACCGATATTATTTCAGAAATATACGGAAAGAAAAAAGCAAATCAAGTTATTATTGCTGGTATTGCCGCATCTATCTTTTCAATGGGAATCATTTATTTGGCAAATGTTGCGCCTGCTATAGAAGGCTCACCCATTAACGACGAAACCTTTACACAAGTTTTTGGTCTATCTCCTATAGGGGTTCTCGCCTCAATGATGGCCTATCTATTTGCTCAATTTATAGACATTCGATTATTTCATTATTGGAAAGCCAAAACACAGGGAAAACACCTTTGGTTACGAAATAATTTTTCGACATTTACTTCTCAATTTATCGACACTTTTACCGTTGTTGGACTGCTTTGCATCTTTAAAGTTTTACCTTGGGAAATGTTCAGAGGATTATTGATTAGTGGATTCCTATTCAAAGTAATTATTGCTGCACTAGACACTCCTGTTCTATATTTACTCGTTTATCTTTTTAGAAAAACTTTTAATCTAAAAGTAGGTGAAGAAATTGCCTTATTTGAAAAATAGGAAGAATATTCAGTGTAAGTTCTTATTAAAAACAACAACTCAAAATTAGTAGCGTTTGTTTATCTTTAAAGAACCCCGTTGACCCCTAAAATATATGCATTATGAAAAAGGTACTGAAAATATTTATTGGTCTATTTATCCTACTACTAGCAGCACTCATTATAATTCCACTCTTTTTTGAGGATAAAATTATTGCTGTATTAAAAGAGACTATCAATAAAAATATAAATGCAACAGTTGATTTCAAAGATCTTGACATCAGTCTAATTTCAAATTTTCCGAACGCGAAAGTGGGAATAAACGAACTACTGATTACCACTTTCAAACCGTTTAAAGGGGACACTTTGGCGAGCATACAAACTATTTCTTTTAAAGTTCCATTATCAAGTCTATTCAAAATAAATTCAGGGAAAATAAATATCATTTCCTTTTCTATTGAAAATAGTAGCATACATATTTTAATAGATAAAAACGGAAAGGTCAATTACGATATCGGTAAAGAGACAACCGATAAAAAAAATGCTATATCAGAAGAAAACGAAAGCAACATTACCCTTAACCTGAAGAACTATGGGATTTCCAATAGCACCATTCAATATCTTGATAAATCATCAGGAATGGTTCTAACGTTAAACAATTTCAATCATTCTGGAAGCGGAAATTTATCTACCGCTATTTCTGAATTAAAAACAGAAACATCTTCAAATGTTTCCTTTGAAATGGATCACACAAAATATTTAGATCATAACTCCATTAAATTGGATGCTTTGATTGGTGTTGATTTAAATGAAAATAAATATTCATTTTTAAAGAACAAAGCGGTCATAAATCAACTGACCTTAGTTTTTGATGGTTTTATTAAATTGAATGATAACAATCAAGCATTGGATATTAATTTTAATACGCCCTCATCAGATTTCAAAAACTTTTTAGCATTGGTTCCAGAAGTGTATTCTAAAGATATTAGTGGTGTAAAAACTACAGGTGATTTTGAAGTAAAAGGATTTCTAAAAGGTATTGTAGACGATAAACATATACCTACTTTTAATATAGAATTGGCCTCGAATAGTGCCAGTTTTAACTATCCAGAATTACCAAATACCATTCATAACATAAACCTGAACGCGACACTAATAAATACAACAGGAATCATCGATGATACCGAAATAAACATAGAAAGACTCTCGTTCAAAATTGACGAAAATTCCTTTACTTCAAGTGCTCAAATTACAAACCCTATAGACAACCCAAGAATAAGAACCCAAGCAAAGGGAAGCATTAATTTAAAAAGTATTGGAGATGCCTATCCAATGGAAGCTATTCAAAATTTACAAGGAATTCTAAAAGCAGATTTTCAAACTGTATTTGACATGAAATCCATTGAGCAAAAAAACTATAAAAACACGAAGAATTCTGGCACCCTATCGATACATAATTTTAAATATGACGGTGATGAATCTGCGAAACAAATAAGCATTAGTAACGCTCAGGTCACTTTTAACCATGATCGTGTAAAACTGAATAATTTTGAAGCAAAAACAGGAAATTCAGATTTAAAAATAAATGGAGATATCAACAACTTAATTGGTTTTGTTTTTAACGATGAAAACGTTCAAGGTAATTTTAAAATGAACTCGAACAATTTTGATGTGAGTGACTTTATGGAGTCAACATCAACAGATTCAACCAACACGAATCCCCCTGAATCGGAGCAACTAAAAATCCCTTCATTTTTAGATTGCACCATTGAAGCTGAAGCAACAAATGTTACCTATGACAATTTAAATTTGAGAGATGTAAAAGGTTCTTTGATTATTAAAGATGAAAAGGCAACGTTACAAAATTTATCTTCCAATTTGTTTGATGGTAAATTATCTATTGACGGAACAGTCTCCACAAAAAAAGAAACACCAACATTCGCATTAAAAATGGAAATTACGAATTTCGATATTTTTCAATCTTTTTTACAACTCAAACTCTTTAGCGCACTGGCACCAATTGGTAAATTGGTCCAAGGAAAAATTAATATGGACATCAATCTTGCTGGTTTTTTAAATAAAGATTTAACTCCTAACTTAACCTCTGTAAGTGGCGACGCCCTTTCCGAAATCTTCCCTATCAAAGCCTCCTTAAAAAATTCAAAAGCGCTTTCCTTAGTAACCAATAATTTAAATTTTATCGATCTAGACAATTTAAACTTAAACGCTTTAAAAGCAGCAATTTCATTTGAAGATGGCAAGGTCGATGTAAAACCATTCAACTTAAAATATAAGGACATTGATATAGAGGTTAGTGGAAAACATGGGTTCGATAAATCTATGGATTACAACTTAAATTTTAATATTCCTGCCAAATACTTGGGTAGTAAAGTTTCTAGTTTATTAACAGATCTAAGTGATCAAGACACGGAGAACATAAGAGTTCCCTTACGTGCTAATATTATGGGTTCGTTTGACAATCCTACGCTTAAAACAAATATGAATGAAGCGGTGAGTAACCTAACAAATCAATTATTAGCACAACAGAAAAATAAACTTACCAAACAAGGCAAAAATGAATTGAACAAATTATTACATGTAAATTCGAAAAGCATTGATTCCCCCAAAACTGACACCGCGACGGAAGCGGCAAAATCTCTTTTAAATAGTCTTTTTAAGAAGAAGAAAAAGGATCAATAAAAAAGACTTCGGGGAATCTTTTGATTACGCGCCAATTAGAAATAAACCCAGAATAGTATAGATACCTATCCACGCAGGTATGACAACCGATGCGTAATGCAAAAGCAAGTTTACACTTCTATAGAAACTACTAAGCCCTCATTTGCACGAACATTAAAAACAATACTATCCTGAAACATTAAATACTGTCCTTTTATACCTTTTAAAACGCCTGTATATGTTGCTGTTTTTATCAAATTCAAACTCTTTACTTTATCAGGAAATTGAATTACTGGAAAGTTTATTTTGAATTCATCAGTATTCGATTTAAGGTAATATTCCTTTGCCTCCTCTGGAATATATTGGGCTAATAATTCTTTATGCTTCAACAAATCAATATCTTCATTATTACTGGCCAGCATTTTACGCCAATTGGTTTTATCGGAAACATGCTCTTTTAAAGCAACCTCAGTAATTCCAGCTAAATATCGGTTAGGTACTTCAACAATTTCAATCGCTTCATGCGCTCCTTGATCTATCCAACGAGTTGGCACTTGTGATTTTCGAGTCACTCCTACTTTCACATTACTAGAATTTGCGAGATATACGATGTGTGGCTTCAGTTGCATTTTTTTTTCAAACTCTAAATCACGATCTTCAACTCCTAAATGTGCTTTACTCAATTCTGGTCGCATAATCCAATCACCTGCATTTGGCGTTTCAAAAAAGCAAGACTGACAAAATCCTTGTCGGTAAATTTTTTTCTCCAAACCACAATTCAAACATTCAAATTTCATAAATGAAAGCGTAATTTCCTTATCTAGTAACTGATTCATATTTAAGAAATCAGCCTCCATATCTAAATAATACTGAACCACTTCTTCATTTGAAGTCATCATTTTTTTAAGTACGCCTTGATACGTCATAGGAATTGATTATTTTTAACTCGATAAAGATACTTAATTTACTATGCCTATGCCAATTGTCAATTCGATAATTTCATGGTTTTTAAAAAAGCGAATTCATCAAATTCAATTATTTTTAAAATACCCTATCGATGTTCAAGATGAACTCTTGATGAAACTTATAAATTCGTCTAAGCGAACACTTATGGGACGTGAATACGATTTCTCATCAATTAAAAGTTATCGAGAGTTTTCAGATCGTATCCCTATTCAGAAATACGAATCATTCTCTCCATTCATAGAACGGACGAGGCAGGGCGAGCAATATCTTTTTTGGGAAAGTCCTATTAAATGGTTTGCCAAGTCGAGTGGCACAACCAATGCAAAGAGCAAGTTTATTCCGTTGAGTGAGGAAGCGATTGAAGACTGTCACCTGAAAGCAGGAAAAGATATGTTATGCTTGTACATTAACAATAATCCTGACGCACAACTATTCACTGGAAAAAGTTTACGATTAGGCGGAAGTTCAGCCATTTATGAAGACAACAATACTTACTTTGGAGATCTTTCTGCCATCATTATAGAAAATATGCCTTTTTGGGCAGATTTTAGTTCTGCACCAAAACAAGAAGTTGCCTTAATGACCGAATGGGAATCTAAAATGGATGCCATTATTGAAGAAACTATACATGAAAACATTACAAGTCTGGCAGGTATGCCTAGTTGGATGCTTGTATTACTCAACAAAGTTTTAGAGGTAACGGGAAAAGATAATATCTTAGAAGTATGGCCAAATTTGGAAGTTTATTTTCATGGAGGCGTTAACTTTAATCCGTACCGCGAACAATATAAAAAGTTAATTCCTGAAAAGGATTTTAAATATTATGAGACTTACAATGCTTCTGAAGGATTTTTTGCTATTCAAGATCAAAATAATTCTGATGAACTATTATTGATGCTAGATTACGGTATTTTCTATGAGTTCATTCCTATGGACAAATATGATGGAGAAGACTCAAAAGTAATCCCGCTATCTGAAGTTAAAAAAGATACAAATTATGCATTAGTAATTACGACTAACGGTGGACTGTGGCGCTATCTTTTAGGTGACACTGTAAAATTCACTTCACTCAATCCTTATCGCATTAAAATTACGGGTCGTACTAAACATTTTATCAATGTTTTTGGCGAAGAATTGATTATTGAAAATGCAGAAGAAGCCTTGAAAGAAGCCTGTAAAAAAACAAACGCTGCAATCACTGATTACTCTGTAGCTCCAATTTTTATGAAAGGAAAAAAAAGCGGTTCGCATGAATGGATGATTGAGTTTAGCAAAACTCCAAGTAACATCAAATACTTCACAGAATTACTTGACAATGCTTTGAAATCTATCAATTCAGATTACGAAGCAAAACGCTACAATAATATGACGCTATCTATGCCAATAGTCCATATAGCCCGAAAAAATCTATTTTATGATTGGTTAAAAATGAAAGGCAAATTAGGCGGACAGCATAAGATTCCGCGATTGTCTAACAAAAGAAAGTTTATGGAGGAATTGCTGCAGTTAAGTATGGTGACTTCCAATTAATTTTCGACTAGAGGCTTCCTAACTTTTATAATTAAGGATGACAGAATAGTCAACCTAAACTATAAACTTGTCTAAATTCTTCGTTCAATTACATAACTCACCATCGTTGAAAGTGAATCCTTGTATTCCGAATCTGGATAGGTCTTTAGTATCTCTAAGGCCTGACTTTGGTAATCGTTCATTTTTTTTATGGTGTATTCAATTCCACCATTCTCTTTTACAAATGCAATGACCTCTTTCACTCTTTTCTTATCCTTATTGTAGTTTTTAATCGAATTTATTAACCAAATTCGCTCTTTTTTATCACAATTGTTCAACGCATAAATTAAAGGCAAGGTCATTTTTTGCTCTTTGATATCTATACCAGTAGGCTTACCAATTTTGGCATCAGAATAATCAAACAAATCATCTTTTATTTGAAAGGCAATTCCAATTAATTCTCCAAACTTACCCATCTTCTTTACCTCTTCGTCATTCCCTCCAACAGAGGCTGCTCCAATTCCGCAGCATGCAGCGATTAGACTCGCTGTTTTCTGACGAATAATATCAAAATAAATTGCTTCAGTAATATCTAACTTTCGCGCTTTTTCAATTTGTAATAATTCTCCTTCACTCATTTCACGAACCGCAACGGAAATCAATTTAAGAATATCGAAATCGTCATTATCAATTGAAAGTAAGAGTCCTTTTGATAATAAAAAATCACCGACTAACACCGCAATTTTATTTTTCCAAAGTGCATTGAGTGAGAAAAAACCTCTTCTTCTATTACTATCATCTACCACATCATCGTGCACTAAAGTCGCTGTATGTATCAACTCAATAACGGAAGCGCCTCTGTACGTACGTACGTTAAAATCTCCATCTGATACCATCTTAGCCACCAAAAAAACAAACATCGGTCGCATTTGTTTTCCTTTTCTTCTTACAATATAATGGGTAATTCTGTTGAGTAGTGGAACCTTGGTTACCATAGCCTCTCTGAACTTAGATTCAAAGAGTTCCATTTCTTTTATGATGGGTTGTTTTATTTGCTCTACCGCTTTCATTTAGTAATCAAAAATAAGAAAAAGAATAAAAGCATATCGATTATTCTCCTTTAGATTTATTTGCTAATTGCCCACAAGCAGCATCGATATCTTTTCCACGACTGCGGCGCACATTTACTACAATATCATTCATTTCTAAAACGGCAACATAATCTGAAACCGCTCTTGAACTAGCCTGCTGAAATTCACCATCATCAATAGGATTGTATTCTATAATATTGACCTTACAAGGTACATAATTACAGAACCTTACCAAAGCATCAATATCTTTTCGGGTATCGTTAATGCCATTCCAAACAATATATTCGTAGGTAATTATTCGCTCGGTCTTTTCATACCAATACTCCAATGCTTCCTGTAAATCTGCCAATGGGAAAGTCTCATTAAAAGGCATAATCTGCGTTCTCACCTCGTCAATAGCAGAATGCAAAGAAACGGCTAGATTGAATTTCACGGCATCGTCCGCCATTTTTTTAATAATCTTTGGAACGCCAGATGTAGAAATAGTTATTCGCTTAGGTGACATACCCAACCCTTCGGGAGAAGTGATTTTCTCTATCGATTTAATCACATTGTTATAATTCATCAACGGCTCACCCATTCCCATAAAAACAATATTTGTCAGTTTTCTATTATGGTATAATAAACTCTCCTGATTAATCGCTGCTACTTGATCATAGATTTCATCAGGATTTAGATTTCGCATACGCTTTAAACGAGATGTTGCGCAAAACTTACAATCTAAACTACATCCAACCTGACTAGAAACACAGGCCGTTGTTCTAGTTGGTGTAGGAATCAATACAGATTCCACCATCAAACCATCATGTAATTTCACCGCATTCTTAATTGTCCCATCAGAACTACGTTGCATTTCATCAACTCGAATATGATTGATTACAAAATTCTCCTCTAACATAAAACGTGTATCCTTAGAAATACTAGTCATGTCCTCAAACGAATGCGCTACTTTTTGCCAAAGCCATTCATATACCTGATTACCGCGAAAGGCCTTATCTCCATGCTCCACAAAAAAATCACGAAGTTGTTCTTTTGTTAAGGTGCGTATGTCTTTCTTTTTTATCACTGTAAGAAAATTTGTACAAATTTAAATATAAAAAAACTGGTACAATCGCTATTGTACCAGTTTAAATTTTTAGGTCCTCTGTTGGGTTTACAAAATCAACATAGCATCTCCATAAGAGTAAAAACGATATTTCTCTTTTACCGCTTCTACATATGCTTCTTTTAAGAAATCATGGCCTGCAAACGCAGATGTCATCATCATTAATGTAGATTTTGGCATGTGGAAGTTTGTAATCATACAATTTGCAATTGAGAATTCATAGGGAGGGAAAATAAACTTGTTGGTCCAACCATTAAACTCATTCAATCTACCATTTGAAGAAACAGAACTCTCTAAAGTTCTCATTGCTGTTGTACCTACTGCACAAATTCTTCGCTTACTATTAATAGCACCGTTAACGATTTTGGCTGCTTTTACTGAAATATCAATTTGCTCAGAATCCATTTTATGCTTTGATAAATCTTCTACCTCTACTGGGTTAAATGTACCTAAACCAACGTGCAATGTTACATTTGCAAAATCAACACCTTTAATTTCTAATCTTTTCAACAAATGCTTAGAAAAGTGTAATCCAGCAGTTGGCGCTGCCACAGACCCTTCGTGCTTCGCATAAATTGTTTGATAACGCTCTTCATCTTCTGGCTCAGTTGCTCTTTTAATATATTTTGGAAGTGGCGTTTCTCCTTCCATTTTTAATCTCTCTCTAAATTCTTCATAAGAACCATCATACAAGAAACGCAACGTTCTTCCTCTCGATGTTGTATTGTCTATTACCTCAGCAACCAAACTTTCGTCCTCACCGAAAAATAATTTATTTCCAATTCTAATTTTTCTTGCTGGATCTACCAATACGTCCCATAAACGTTGCTCTTGATTTAATTCTCTCAATAAGAAAACCTCAATACGTGCTCCAGTTTTTTCTTTTTCTCCAAATAAACGCGCCGGAAAAACTTTTGTATCATTTAACACCATCAAATCTCCCTCATCAAAATAGTTGATCAAATCTTTAAACTGCTTGTGCTCAATAGTTTGCTCTTTTCTATTTAAGACCATTAACCTAGACTCATCTCTGTGCTCTGCAGGATACTCTGCCAATAACTCTTCTGGAAATTCGAAATTGAATTTTGATAATTTCATGTGTTTCTATTTATTGATTTTAAACGATTACATACTATTCGCTATGAACCATTCTATTGAATGAAAAAAACTTCTAGTACCCTCGTTTCATGTGTTATATATATTTATAAAAGTTGCAAATATACAACATCGAGATAGGCGTTGTCAAGTGTTTAGACTAAAAAGATTTAAACGCTTCTTAAACGAATCTGTATTTTGGCCTAATTAGGCGCACTTCTACTGACTTCTGCTGACTTCGCCTCACTTCTAAGCTCTATGATCACCGCTCTGCGACCACCGCTCTGTGACCTCTGTATACTAAAAGTAATCCGTATGATCTTTTATTTTAAGAAGTAATTGATGCAATATCCGTCCAAAAATCTGGATAAGACTTAGACACTACATTTGCATCCTCTATTTCAATAGTTGTTTTTAACAACAACGGTGCAAAAGCCATGGCCATTCTATGATCATCAAAAGTCTTAATAAGTACCTCTTTATTAATCTTTGTTGCCGGTTTCAAATGTAACGTTTTATCGGTTACCTCAATATCTGCACCCAGTTTTGTAAGTTCACTCTTTAAGGCTTCCAAACGGTCGGTTTCTTTAATTTTTAAGGTATGTAACCCTGTTAAAACACAAGACACTCCCAAACCAAAACAAGTTACTGCAATAGTTTGTGCGATATCTGGCGCATTTGCTAAATCAAATTCAACATGAGATTTGCAAGCCACATCCTTTTTCAAAGTAATTACATGACTATCAAAAGAGGTTGAAACCCCTAATTCTCTATAAAACCCAATCAATGATGAATCGCCTTGCAAACTATTTTCTTTATATGATTTTAGTGTAATAGTGGCGCCTTCGCTCAAAGCGACCAAACTAAAATAATACGATGCCGAACTCCAATCTGATTCAACCACTGCCGTAGTATCTTTTATAGCCTTTGTCGCTACTACTTTTACCGTATTCCCTTCCCAAGAATTATCAATTCCTAGTTCTGACAATAACCCTAAAGTCATTTTTATATAGGGAACCGAAGTTACTTTTCCTTCAAACTCCAATTCTAGACCATTCTCTAAACTTGGTGCAATTAATAACAAAGAAGAAATGTACTGACTACTTACACCTCCATTAATAAAGACTTTACTTTTAGATAATTTTTTACCTCTGATTTTTATGGGTGGATAGCCTTCATTCTCTATATAAGAAATATCAGCACCTAAAGATTGCAGCGCTTCTACCAAAATTTTAATAGGACGCTCTTTCATTCTTTTAGAACCTGTTAAAATAGTCTCACGACCTTCGAATACAGCAAAGTAGGATGTCAAAAAACGCATAGCAGTTCCTGCATGAGAAATATCTACTACCTCAACTTCCGATGCCAATGCTTTTTGCATGTATTGCGCATCATCTGAATTCCCTAAGTTTTCAATTTTTAGATTCTTGAAAAACTGTTGTAAAATCAACAATCGATTCGATTCACTTTTTGACCCTGTAATTTGTATAGATCCTTCAATAGGATTTGAATAATGTGCTAATTGTAAGTTCACGTTTATTTCTTTATAAATTTATAATACCCCGCCATAAAAAGTCCATATAACAGAGAAAACAGCACTTGGCTTTGCAAAAAGGGTTTCCAATTTCCATCGTAAAGATAGGCTTGCTTTACACCTTCTATTCCTTCGAATTTAAAAAAGCCTGTAAACAATCGTAGGATGGTCACAAAAATAAAAAACCCGATTAAAAATTGAAGTGCTAATTTTAGGAATGTCGTCTTTTTGTATTGATTCATATTTTTTTCTAAAAGTGCAAAGATACGAAGACTGGCTTAATTAGAGATCCCTCGAAAAGCTCAGACTAACATGCTATTTCAACTTTTCGTTCGTATGATGTCTGTGGTGATCTCGTTTTGTTTTGATGTCCAATTTTTTATCAAAAGCATCTTGCAAATCCACACCTGTTTGATTTGCAAGGCATAAGACCACGAACATTACATCGGCTAGTTCTTCGCCAAGATCTTTGTTTTTATCCCTTTCTTTTTCGCTTTGCTCTCCATAGCGGCGCGCTATAATACGAGCGACCTCCCCTACTTCTTCGGTTAATTGTGCCATGTTCGTTAACTCGTTAAAATAACGAACACCATGCTCTTTTATCCAAGTATCAACTGTTAATTGTGCTCCTTTTATATCCATAAATATCAATTATGTTTGTCACGCTGAGTTTGTTGAAACGACCCAAAAAGACATCTCATAAAGCGTCTTCGACAGGCTCAGCCTGACAATAATTTTTAACAAGTTGCAAAGATATAGATTCTTACTTTAGTTTGATTCTAAAACCAGAAAAACTATATTCGCTTATCGTCTGCTATATTTCATTATAACGAAGTATAGCAGACGTCGGCAAAAATTACTTAATCATAATATGAAAAATGGAAATAAAGATTAAATATTTACCTAAATATTTAAAAAACCTTCTAATTAATATTACTTTATTTGTATATCCGTAAACACTGATAGCAACAATTTATTTAGTATCTTTAAGGAAAGACAAAAGTATGAATATTTTTAGTTTTACAGCAGAATTTGATAGTGAAGAATCATGTCGTACTCACTTTAAAGAAGAACGGAACAAAATAGGTGTCATTTGCAAAAGGTGTTTCCATACAGAGCATTATTAGATAAAAAGTCAATGGAGTTATGAATGTAAAAAAATGTAGAAGTCGAAC
>TARA_B110000037_G_scaffold159692_1_pt1 | contig 41528 bp, 41 predicted proteins | sample TARA_B110000037 | Tara Oceans TARA_B110000037 (sample SAMEA4397196) | marine metagenome | biome: Polar Biome; feature: [MIX] marine epipelagic wind mixed layer (ENVO:01000061); material: water (ENVO:00002006), including particulate matter (ENVO:01000060) such as... | depth 10-100 m | reverse complement strand
AAAAAAGCAAACCATATTGGCAGCAACCGAAATGCTCTACTTTTTATTAAGGAGTCGTAAAAGTCTAATATTTTAGTAACTGATGATTACAAATGATTTATTAATTGTGAAATGCCCGGTTTTGTGAGTGAAATAAATATGTGCATAACAAAATCAACATTATTTGTCGTTTTTATTAGGCCTGTTCTGTCCCTTATTTTTATTTTCAATTTTTCAATAGTCGCCAAAAGCACTACTGAAATTCCAAGCATTCATTATAAAAAAAACGAAGTTTTTAAAGGAGCATCATGTTATAATATTATCCAAGATTCAAAAGGTTTTATTTGGGTAGGTACTTCAAAGGGTGTATTTAGATACGATGGTTTTGAATGGGAGCATTTCACTATAGCCGATGGACTTTGGGATAACGAAACATATCTGATAAAAGAATACAATGAAGAAATTTGGTTTATGCATGGGGCTAATGGTTTTAGCAAGTTTAAAAATGAGAATTTTGAGTCATTAAATGAGCTGAATAGGTCACTTGGGAATCACATTATCCGAATGAGCTCTTTGATTTCATTTAGTATTGATGGAGATTCAATAACCATTGGAAATAAGGCCGTTCATGCCTTCATTAAATCAGATTTACATGGGAATTTACGTCAAATCGAACTAATTCCAAGAAAAAACAATTACATGCTAAGCAAAGAATATGAGCCTGACATTAAAAAAGGGTATTCAGAGTTAGCTTCATTTTTGAAAACTAAAAATAATGAATGGGTGTACTCTATAAAAGTATACGCTAATAAAGTTGATTCTATTAATGTTTTAGTGGATGATAAGTCAATGGTAATAGATACTATTTTACCAATGAACATTAACACTGTAAATACAGTAAAATTAATTGAAAAAGGTAATATTAAGCTTCTGCATACTGCACATGAAGTTTATAAAATTATTGATAATAAAATTGTAAATCGTCATATTATCAATGATATTTCCAATATTAATTTTGGAAAAGATTCTTCGTTTTTTGTTAGTTCTTCGTCGGGGTTATTCAAAATCGATAAACACTTAAATATTATTGACACAATTTTGGACGGCGTCCCCGTGTCAACTTTTTTTGAGGATAGAGAGGGAGGTACATGGGTGTCAACATTATATGATGGACTTTATTATTATCCAAATTTGTCAGATCAGTTTTTGAATTGGCCAGCTGCAATCAGTAATCATGGAATTGAAAGAATAGGTCAAAATAAAATTCTGTTGTATTCTGATCTTGAAGGAATACAAATCGTAGATAATGACTTAATTGTCATTAACAAAATAGATCAAATTGGCTTTATTCATTCAGCTTACAAAGCTGAGGATAAAAATCTAGTATTAATAGCAAGTCCGATAGATACAACATTCATCGCACTGAATACGGAATTTAAAACGTTTAAAATCTCAAGGTCTTTTGTTGAATACAATGATGAATTATGGATTGGGAGAATGACAGGAATTGTTAAACTAAATGAGCAAGGTATATTAGAAGTTCATGATGTGAATTTTAAGAAAAAAGCTAAATCCATTGCCATAACTAATAAAAGTATATTTTTTGGCGCTACCAGATCAATTTTTAAATACAATTTTAATAATCCTTCATTTAAGGAAACAATTAAAACCAAAGTCCCCATAACTGATTTACTCTTGTTTCAGGGTGCTATGCTATATTCCACTTACGGTGAGGGATTTAATAAGCTTGATGTTGAAACCGATGAAAATTTATTTATTAAAAACGATGATATTAGCCCATTTAATGTTCAATTGATTAATGCCAATAACTCCATTTACTTGATAAATGAAGATGCAATATATTTAATGAGTGACCTCAATAATTTAAACCCATTATTAATTCCAGTTTTTAATGGCTCAGAATTAAACAAAACGATTAGAGGAGCTATAATCGAAGACTCAAGTGTATACATCAGAACCACGACAGGAGTGCTGAAAACCAAAATTGGGATTAATCAATCATCATTGAACATATCTGAAATTATAGCAAAAAAGATCACAATTAATGATAAAAAGATGCAATCGTTTAATTATGAAAAATTTGACAATGAATTTAATAATTTTAGAATCACTTATTCGTATCCATTTTTCAGAAATAAAATTCTTAAGTTCAGATACCGAATTGATAATAATTCAGATTGGAATAAACTGCAATTTGGGCAACCTTTAGAATTAATTAATATTTCTAAAGGAACTTACAGAATAGAATTTCAAACCATGACCCAAAATGGGGTTTGGAATAAACCACAACTCATTTATTCTTTTACAATTTTACCACCTTTTTATGAAGCTTGGTGGTTTACGATTCTTTGGCTGAGTTTTTTAATATTTATTATCTCATTTTTGTTTTTTGTTTTTTACAGAAGAAAGAAGCTAGAACATGAGCTAATTCAGGAGCGCAACTTGGCTCTATCATCCCAATTGAATCCTCATATGATATTGAACAGTTTGAATGGACTTCAAAATTTAATTATCACTAAGAAACTAGAAAAAGCTGAGCTGTTCTTGGTTAAATTTTCTAGGTATTTTAATTCGATTTTAACCAATGCCAAAGCATACAATATTCCAATAAATGACGAAATTACAAGTGTTAGAAATTACCTAAATATTGAAGGTGTTCGATTTGAAAGAGAAATAATACTTAACGCTGATACCGACCAAATCAGGGAAGATGCAAAATTTTTAAAAATTCCATCTTTTTTATTGCAACCGTTAGTAGAAAACAGCCTTAAATATGGATACTTAGGAAACGAGACAGTCGAAATTTTCATAATGTTTAGTTATGATAATCAATTCCTTAAAATTGAATATTCTGATAAAGGTAAAGGGATTAAAGGCTCCTATCAGCCCGGTAATGGGATGCATCTTACCGAAAAGAGAATTAAACTTTTCGCGAAAGAACACAAGGGTAAATTTGAATTTAAACCAATTTTAAATCAACAACCTGGTTTTAAACTAACCATCAAATTACCAATAGTATTATAATGAAAATTAAAGCAGTAATTATAGACGATGAGCCAAACAACATTGAGTTGCTAAAAGTCTTAATTGAACAAACAAACATTCAGTTATTAGTTGCGGATTCATTTTTAGATTTTAATGAAGCTCTAGATTATTTAAACCACAATAAAATTGATGCCTTATTTTTAGATATCAGGTTAAAGGATCATACAGGTTTTGAACTCTATGCAAACTTGGTTAACAAACCTGAAGTTATCTTTACCACTGCATATGCAGGGTACGCCTTTCAGGCAATAAAAGTTGACCCGGTGGATTATTTGTTAAAACCAATTGATCGAAACGAATTGTCAAAAGCAATTGATAAGCTCATTAATAGAATATCCCTTAAAAGAGAAATTGAAGAATCTTACGCTCTAGAGAAAATTACCATAGAATCTATAAACAAAAAGATTCATCTAATACACATAGAGGATATCCTTTATTTAAAAGCCGAGAATACATCTTGTAATTTGTTTTTTAAAGATGGCGTAAAGCTTGTAATAAAGAAAGGTATTCAGTTGTTTGAAGAGGAATACACGAAACATTTTTATAGGTGCCACCGATCATACCTAATCAATGTAAGTAATGTTAGTTCTGTACTAAAAAGAGAAAAAATGGTTGAACTATTTGGTCATTTAATACCGGTTTCAAGTCTACGAATGAACGAATTAGTGAGGCGGGTTTCAAATCTAAAAACTCCGAATAGCTAACGTATCCAAGGTTTTAAATTTAAGATTAGTTCTCTTTAATCAGTTATAAGAATTGACCCTCCATATTCATTTAAATTACCTAACGAGTCCTCAACTAAGGCAATCCATATATACAATTCACCGCTTTTAGCGTTTCCTCCGTTGTTAAGTTTACCATTCCAAGGAGCATCTGCAGATGATGTAGAATAAACTGGTTGTCCCATTTGATTTAATATGTTTATTGTAAAATTTTGATCTCTGTTTTGAAGTGCAATAGGAATCCAAGTATCTTTTTTTCCATCATCATTAGGCGAAAAATCTTTAGTGGCCAATAAATTGAAAGCCCTCATTACATACACTTGTTTAAGTGTTGAATCGTTGCAACCTGCAGATGACTCCACTCTTAGTTTAACATTATAATGCCCTTTTTTATAATAAGTATGCTTTGGGTTTGGATCATCTGAAAATTTGTCGTCGCCAAAATTCCAATACAATTTATTGAAACTTGCGCTAATGTCAGAACTAAAGCAGATAGACGAATTATGGCAATTGTAATCTGTGGTTTCAAAATTAAAGTCTGCCCGTGGTTTACTGTTCACATAAATGTTTTTAGTAGACTTTAAAATCTCGCCGCTTTCAAGCTTTACTTGAAGTGTTACTTCGTAATTTCCTTCTTCTTTATAAGGATGCTTTACCTTATATGAAATGGCCTTTTCTCCATCACCAAAATGCCATAAATAACTAGCATTCCCCAAGGAGTCAGAAGCTTTAAATGTTACAATATCACTTTCGCAAACCAAATTGGAATTCAATTTAATTAAAGATTCATTTTGTGAAACCTTAAGAGGTGCGACTTTTGTTTTTGCCTTCTTATTTACTGCACCAGTTTCTTTAGGTGTAACCTTAACTTGATTGTTTGTGATAGAAGCTGTCTGCTTAAATTCTGGTTTTGTATCTTCTATTGTTTCGTCAGAAGCGACGTTTGATTTTAAAGTTTCAGTTTCTGACAAAGCAAGATTACTCTCAACCACTGCTTTTTCTTTTTCAATTTTACTCTCGCTTAAAATAGCTGCAGATTTAGGACTTTCAGAATCCATAATTAAAAAACCTGAAAAGGCAACAGCACCTAAAACAATACTTGCAATAAACCATTTACCTAGTGAAACAGAATTTTTGGCTACAGAGCCAATTGTTGTAGAGTTAATTCCGCTCTTAACAGCTTTCCAAGAATCAGCATTAAAGCCAGATTCATGATTCTTCACAGAATCTTTTATTAATTGATCAAATATTTTATCTGAATTAGACATTTACTTTTTTTAAATACTTTGTTAAACTCATTTTAAGTCTTGCTCTTGCTTTTGATAAATTCGATTTTGATGTACCAACGCTTATCTTTAGTTCGTCTGAAATTTGCTGATGTGTATAACCTTCAACCACATGTAGATTAAAGATTGTTTTGTATTGTGGAGAAAGGTTTTGAATGTGTTCAATAACAACATCAGGTTTAATGACATTGTATATTGACTCATCTTCGCTGTCAGTTGTATCTTTTACATCCGACCAATCGTGTTCATCAATACTATAGGTCTTTACCTTTTTTTTACGAAAAGTATCTATTGCTTTATTCACAACAATACGTCTCAACCAACCTTCAAAAGATCCTTCTCCTTTGTAGGCTTCTAGTTTATTAAACATCAAGATAAAAGACTCTTGAGTTACATCTTTTGCTTCCTCATCATCAGTTAAGTATCTTCTACAAATACTTAGCATTTTTCCGAAAAACTTGTCAAAGAGCAATTTTTGGCAATCGCTGTCTCCTCTTTTACACCCTTCCAGTATGTTGTGGAGATCAGTTTTTGCGAGTTTCATTTTTACTTTGATTTAAAGACGGTAATTTATTTAAATGGTTGCCTAAGATTTTTCTGGAAAACAACAAAATGTAAAAGTCATTAAAAATAAAGGTAAAACGGCAACTTTAAGGCTTTAATATTTACTAATTTCGCTACATAAAAAAACTAATAATATGAAAGTTTCAGTAGTAGGAGCAGGGGCAGTTGGCGCCAGTTGTGCAGAGTATATAGCCATTAAAAATTTCGCTTCAGAAGTAGTTCTTGTTGACATTAAAGAAGGTTATGCAGAAGGAAAAGCGATGGACCTTATGCAAACAGCATCTTTAAATGGTTTTGATACCAAAATTGTAGGAAGTACAAACGATTATTCAAAAACAGCTGATACTGATGTAGCGGTTATTACTAGTGGTATTCCTCGTAAACCTGGCATGACCCGTGAAGAATTGATTGGCATTAATGCAGGTATTGTTAAAACGGTTTCTAAAAACCTTTTAGCTCATTCTCCAAACGTAATTATTATCGTAGTTTCCAATCCAATGGATACTATGGCTTATTTAACTCACCAGGCTATTGGTTTACCTAAAAATAGAATTATCGGAATGGGCGGAGCTTTAGATAGCGCTCGTTTTAAATACAGATTATCAGAAGCACTAGAATGCCCTGCTTCTGATGTTGATGGAATGGTAATCGGAGGTCACTCTGATACTGGAATGGTACCGTTAATTGGTAGAGCAGTAAGAAACAGTATTCTTGTATCTGAATTTTTATCTTCAGATAGAATGAATCAAGTAGTTGAAGACACCAAAGTTGGTGGTGCTACACTTACTAAATTACTTGGAACTTCAGCTTGGTATGCTCCAGGTGCTGCTGTTTCTGAAATGGTAAGAGCAATTGCTCAAGATGCGCAAAAAATGTTTCCTTGTTCTGCTTTGTTAGAAGGAGAGTATGGTTTAAATGATATTTCGATAGGTGTACCATGTATTATTGGTAAAAATGGCATCGAAAAAATAGTTGAAATTGAATTATCTGATGCTGAAAAAGAAAAACTTACTGAAAGCGCTGTAGGGGTTAGAAAAGTTAATGACCTGCTTTAGGTTATAAGATAAAGTCTACCTAAACAAATTCATTAAGAGGCTGTTTTTATCGTACATTTATGCTATAAAAATAAGCCTCTTTTTTTGTTTTTATGTGTCGGTTGACATTGCTCTTTTTTTAAATTAGTTGACTTTATTACTTAATTATTACAAATTATGGCCGAAAAAGATTTAGAATTAGAATTTCAACAAAAAGTAGATGCTGAAATTAAAATTGAACCAAAAGATTGGATGCCTGATGCTTACCGTAAAACTTTGGTAAGGCAAATTTCGCAACACGCACATTCAGAAGTTGTAGGAATGTTACCCGAAGCCAATTGGTTGTCTCGTGCGCCAAGCTTGCGCCGTAAAATGATTTTACTTGCCAAGATTCAAGATGAGGCGGGACATGGCCTATATTTATACAGTGCAGCTGAAACTTTAGGTGTTGACCGATCTGAAATATTTGAACAATTCTTAACTGGAAAAGCAAAATATTCATCTATTTTTAACTATCCGACACTAAATTGGGCCGATATTGGTGCGGTAGGCTGGTTGGTTGATGGTGCAGCTATTATGAATCAAGTAATGCTGACCAGAACTTCTTACGGGCCATATGCAAGAGCAATGGTGAAAATATGTAAAGAAGAAAGTTTCCATCAACGCCAAGGTTACGAGCTAATAGGAGGAATGGCTAGTGGCACTGCCGAGCAAAAACAAATGGCTCAAGATTCCCTGAACCGCTGGTGGTGGCCGTCGTTAATGATGTTTGGCCCACGCGATGACGAATCTCTTCATTCAGCGCAATCAACAAAATGGAAGATTAAAAGAAAATCAAACGATGCACTGCGTCAAGATTTTATTGACAGAACAGTTCAACAAGCAAAGGTAATAGGTCTAACAATTCCTGATCCAGATTTAAAGTGGAACGAAGAAAGAAAGCACTACGACTTTGGCGAAATTAATTGGTCAGAATTTTACGATGTAATAAAAGGCAATGGTCCTTGCAATAGGGATAGAATGATTGCTAAAAAAACTGCTCAAGAAAATGGAAAATGGGTAAGAGAGGCCGCAATGGCTTACGCGAACAAAAAACAAAATAGAACAAAAGCAGCTTAAAATAATATTATGAGTCAAGAAAATTCTAATTGGCCTCTTTGGGAAGTATTTATTCAATCGAAACCAGGATTAAGCCATAAGCATGTGGGTAGTTTGCACGCTCCGGATGTCGAAAATGCAATTGAAAATGCACGTGATGTTTATACGCGCAGAAGTGAGGGAACAAGTATATGGGTTGTTCCTGCCGAATCAATTTCAGCTTCATCGCCCGATGATATAGGAGAATTCTTTGAACCTTCAAACTCAAAAGTTTACCGCCATCCCACCTTTTACACAATGCCTGAAGGTGCCAAACACATTTAATTATGGATTTGAAGGAAGCGCTAAGAGAGTTTTGTGTTCGACAAGGAGATGATGCAGTTGTACTAAGTCATAGAGTTACTGAATGGTGTGGTCATGGTCCAATATTGGAAGAGGATATTGCTTTGTCAAACATTGGTTTAGATTTATTAGGTCAGTGCCAAAGTCTACTTAACTATGCCGGGCAAATTAAGGGTAATGGCAGAACTGCTGATGATTATGTTTACAGAAGGCCTGAAAACCTATTTAAAAATTGCTTGCTTGTTGAACAGGAAAATGGCAATTATGCAAATACGATAGCTCGTCACTTTTTCTATGATGTTTACCATTTCTATTTATTAGAAGGAATGCAAGATTCAAAGGATGAATTTTTACGAGGCTTTGCTCAAAAATCTATTAAAGAAGTAGCTTACCATATACGTCATTCAAGCAATTGGGTTTTAAGATTTGGTGATGGTACTGAAGAAAGTCATGCTAAAATTCAAGAGGCAGTAGATTTCATTTGGAGATATACAGGTGAAATGTTCGAGAACGATGAAATTCATAGAACGTTAGCCGAAGCAGGTATAATACCTGATTATGAAACGTTAAAATCTAAATGGGATGCTAAGGTGAATGAAATTCTTGCTGAAGCAACTTTAATTCGACCTGACCAAACCTTTATGGCAACAGGTGGCAGAACAGGGATACATTCGGAAAAATTAGGGTTTTTATTATCTGAAATGCAATATTTAGTTAGAGCATATCCTGATGCAAAATGGGATTAAAATGACAGAAACTGAGGTATTTAATGTTCTATCTCAAATTCCGGATCCTGAAATTCCAGTAATTTCAATTAAAGACTTAGGTATACTGCAAGGTGTAAAAATTGAAAATAACCAAGTTTTTATTGATATAACACCAACCTATTCTGGTTGTCCGGCAATGAAATTAGTTGAAGATTTGATTCATGAGTCTTTGGCTGGTAAAGGCTTTGACTCGGTACAAGTCATATCTAAATTAACACCAGTATGGACCACTGATTGGTTGTCGGATGATGCCAAAAGAAGGCTTGAAGAATTCGGGATAGCGCCACCTGAAAAAACATCGCCAAATAAAAGTTGGCTATCGGCTGAAGGCCCTAAAATTATACGCTGCCCTTTGTGTAAATCAGAAAACACAATTATGGTAAGCCAGTTTGGTTCAACCGCCTGCAAAGCACATTACAAATGCGCCGATTGCCTTGAACCATTTGATTATTTTAAATGTATTTAATTTGCTAAAAGCACAACTATGAGCGATATTTTAAGTCGTATTGAAGACAACGTTTTAATCATAACCTTAAACCGAGCAGATAAGTTAAACAGTTTTGTTAGGCCAATGGCTTTTGCGTTGCAAGAAGCTTTAGATGAAGCAAACTACAATCCTGAAATAAGGGCAGTTTATTTAACAGGTGAGGGGAGAGCCTTTTGTGCTGGGCAAGATTTAGCCGAAGCAATTTCAAAAGAAGGCCCTGAATTAGAAAATATAGTTAAAGAACATTACAACCCAATTATTGAGAAATTAAGAAACCTAAAAAAGCCAGTAGTTTGTGGTGTAAATGGAGTGGCAGCAGGTGCTGGAGCTAACATTGCACTTGCTTGTGATGTTGTTTTTGCACTAAATAAAGCCTCATTTATTCAAGCGTTTAGTAAAATAGGACTGATACCAGATAGTGGAGGTACGTTTACCTTACCTAGATTGATTGGTTTTCAAAGAGCGTCTGCTTTGATGATGCTTGGCGATAAAATATCAGCTGATGAAGCACAGCAAATGGGAATGATTTACAAATCGGTAGAGGATTTGGATGAAGCTTTGAACACCGCTAAGAAATTAGCCAAAATGCCTACCAAAGGATTGTGGTTAACTAAAAAAGCGCTGAATGAATCCATGACTAATACATTAACGGATCAATTAAATTTAGAAGAAAAACTTCAAACTGAAGCAGGTAAATCTTTTGATTACAACGAAGGTGTAAATGCTTTTTTAGATAAAAGGAAACCTATTTTTAAAGGTGAATAATATGCAAGATGTTAAGAATGTAGCTGTAATTGGCTCAGGTACGATGGGCTCAGGGATTGCTCAAATTGCTTCTACCGCAGGGTGTAAAGTAGTTCTAATTGACACCAATGATGTGGCTTTGGATAAAGCAAGGTCAGGACATCAAAAAATTATGAACCGTCTGGTTGAAAAAGGGAGAATGACTCAAGAAAAAGCTGATGATGTTTTGTCTAAAATCGAATACCGCCTTGGATTAGAAGAGACTTGTGACTGTCAATTGATTATCGAAGCAATCATTGAAAACATTGAAATTAAGAAAAAGCTTTTTACCTCACTCGAAAAGGTAATTAGTCCGAATGCTATTATCGCAACGAACACATCATCTTTATCTGTTGCTAGTATTGCAGCTTCATGCGAACTTTCAAATAGAGTAGTGGGCTTACACTTTTTTAACCCAGCACCGTTACTGCCATTGGTTGAGGTTATTCCTAGCTTACTTACTGATAAAGAAGTTGCGGAATCTGTTTTTGAATTAATGAAAACTTGGGGTAAAATTCCGGTTTATGCCAAGGATACCCCTGGCTTTATTGTTAACCGAGTTGCTCGGCCTTTTTATGGCGAAGCATTGAGAATTTATGACGAAGGTTTAGTACCTGAAGGAGAAGTTGGATTTGCTACCATTGATGCAGCTTTAAAAAAGCAAGGAGGTTTTAGAATGGGGCCTTTTGAATTAATGGATTTAATAGGAAATGATATAAACTATACGGTTACGGAAACTATTTTCAGGGAGTTTTATTTTGACCCGAGATACAAGCCATCGTTCACACAAAAAAGAATGAAAGAGGCTGGCCTTTTAGGTAGAAAAACCAAAAAAGGCTATTACAATTATGCAGAAGGAGTTGTTAAAGCTGAACCTGTAATTGATGAGCAACTGTCGAAAGATATTTATTGGAGGGTTTTGGTTATGCTTATTAACGAAGCTGTTGAAGCACTTTATTTAAATGTTGCCGACCGTGATGGAATTGACAAAGCCATGACCAAAGGAGTTAACTACCCAAAAGGATTACTAGCTTGGGCCGATGAAGTTGGCTTAGACGATGTTTTAGGAACCCTTGATAGACTTCACCATGTTTATGGTGAAGATCGTTATCGCGCAAGTAGATTAATGCGCCAAATGGTTAAAGAAGAAAAAAAGTTTTACTCTTAAGTAACAAGTATTCTATTGAATAATCATTTTTTTAGAAAATTGACGGTTGTTAATGTTGAAGTTAACAATGTAAATTCCAGATTCTAAAGAGTTGTTTGGCTGTAGAATGATCAACGAATGCGTTGATAAATTTACCATTGTTATATCTGAAATAAAATCATCGCCAAGCAGGTTGTTAACTATAACATTGCCCTACTTTTTAGATATGCAATAAATGCCATAAAAGATTCAAGTACTTTTCTTGTTCCAATGGCTATTATTGGTTTAGATTCTCTTTTAGATTTCGCACATTTTTACCACTATTTTGAAAGAGAAATAGCACGAAACTTTTCACCAGTAGGAGTTGGAGAAGCCAAATGGTTGAGTAAACAGTTGGGGTTACTTATTTATTTTGTGAGACCAAAAGCAACTTGAAAATGAGGTTAAAAACTAAATTTAGCAAAAAATAAAATCGTTTACCAAGGGCTAGCAGTATTCTTAATGCTTTACTTTGTTTGCATTTGAATCGTTAGAGACATAAAAAACTTCATAAAAAAAACCATTATCAATTACTTTCCTAATGATGATATGCTTCGTATTTATTAATATAGAAGGATATACTCAATCGGAGACTAATGGAGTAACCATTGGTCATTCACTTAAAATTGAATCTAAAATTTTAGAAAAGTCCAGACTTATACAGGTTTATTTACCTCAAACTTATGGCAACAATTTATACCAATAACCGGTGCTGTATTTAACGGATGGTGAAGATAATTTTGAAAATGCCGTTAGTATTGTAAAGACTAAATCCAACTATTTTCAAAACATGCCCGAAATGATAATTGTAGCAATAGGCAGTGGCTCAAATAGAAATAAGAATTTCACATTTACCGACAGCAGTGCTTTGAAGACAATAAAATTTGTGAAAAAGGAGTTAATTCCATTAATTGATAGCACCTATAGAACTGAAAACAAGCGGATTTACATTGGGCAGCTGAAAACGACCCACAAAAACTGTTGGAGAACTCCTATTACATGCTCGATAGTTTGTTTAAAACCATTAGCTTGAAAAATATCGAGTATAAATTCAATTTAATTGAAAATGAAGACCATTGGAGCATTCCTTTAATTGGGATGTACAAAGGGTTGCAATACATCTTTTAAGATTGGAAACTCCCCATAGAGGTATTTCAAAATGCAGATGTTGAATTACTTAAAACGTACATTAATGAAAGATCATCACAATACGGATATGATGTGAAGTATCCTGAATTTTTATTGAATTTCGTTGCCATGGAGTTTTTAGAGCCTGAGGCTGAACATGATGTTTCTTTGGAGAAAATGCAAGTTTCAGCTAAGTTGCTTTTTGAAATGAATATAGAAAACTACCCTAAATCTGCAGATGCTCAATTTTATCTTGGAGTTTACTATTTATATGTTGATGATAAGGAATTAGCAATTCAAAGTTTCGAAAAATGTTTGAAAATAGATTCAGAACATCAACCAGCAACGCAACAATTGATGCATTTGAAAAAAGGAAACTAATAAAAATGGCGTGAGTAAAAATTAGCGATCAGGCAAAAGAGGTTTACTTGTAAATTACCTATAAGTTAAACCTAAACCCAAGCTCCTATGGCCTTTGTTAAAAATACCCGTACTGATTTTGATGCTTTAAAATAAGCAAGTATTTGAGTGTCAAGATCATCATCCAAAATATTAGGTTTCGGTATTTGAGCGGCATAATAAAACTGCTTGTTCATAATCAATGGTTGCTCAGCAGCAGGTTCTTTTAAATCTTTGTGGATAATCTTGTTTTTCGCACCCTCCAATTCTCCCCACTTGTTTTTAAACGCTTTGTTAGAAATTACTTTTTTAAATTCAGCTTGGTTATCAGCAATGTAATATCTAATGTCAGCAAGCATCGCTTTTTCAGGATTGTAACAGCCTCCAAAAACGCCAACACCATTGTTTCCAAGGTGAAAATACAAACCAGGTATGCCCATTTCTTTTCTTCCGTTTCGGCTAATAGCCGCCGACATTTGCACTTTGTACGGTGTTTTGTCTTTTGAAAATCGTATGTCTCTGTTTATTCTAAACAAGCAATGTTTCGCTTCAACTTGCACAGTAGAATCCTCAATTTGAATGAGCTCAATCATATGCGTTACAAAAGCATTGAATGGTTTCTTTACAGATTTTTCATAACGTTTTCTATTAATGTCAAACCAATCTTTGTGGTTGTTTTTAGAAAGTTCTTGAAAAAAGTCTAGGTAATCTTGGGTGAAAAAAGCCATGTTTTAAGAATATCAGATTAGTAGAACCCGAAGGTAATAAAATGCTGAACTTGATGGTGAAGTTAAATTTATCAAGAAGCCAAATTAAAGGAAAACAGAAAACTACTTACAACTCGGGCACCAAAAGTTTTTGTTTTTAGCTAATTCAAATTTACAAATTGGGGTAGTGCCTATCTGAAAACGTATACCTATGTATAAATCAGCGCCCCACCAATTGGTTAGGCCTAAGAAGGGAAGTAGATTGTTTGTTCCAAAATAAACTCCTTGCGTTCTAAACATAAAGCCAACAGTTGGTGATTTGTAACCGTACATTGTAATAGGTAAAGCCCCGCCAAATTTTGGATGTTCAAATCGAGGTGTTATTGCGAAATAACTGCTTCTAAATGCGCCCATGTTTTTTCTGAGACTGATACCCAGTAATCCGGTTGCATTCAGGTAAAAGTGTTTACCAAAACGCTTGTCAATTTCAACAGCTGCTGCTGTAGGCAACATGGTCACAAACAAGGTATCCTTGGTGATTGTAGGGTTAGCTTCTCCAAATTTTGATAATAAGGCGTTATCTATGACACCGGGACTGGATAAGTTAGATTCAGAATAATTGTCCCAAAAGCCTTTGGCGTTGTTTAGATCCCTAATTCTTGCTTGTTTGTTAAACCTAATTCCACCAATATCAATTAAGCTTACTCCAATTTTGTAATCGTAACTCAATTTTTTACAACCAACTGCCCTTGAAAATGGTGTGTAGTGTGTACAAGTTTTATCCGTATGAACATACGTAATCCCAACGTCTAAACCCCAACCTTTACCTGTAATCATTTCTCGATCTACATCAGGTGTTGCCATAGCATACCTGCCAGTAAGGAGTTGAAAGTCAATTGTGTCATTATATACAGTGTAGTCAATTTCGCCAAAATAAAAACCCAAATTATGGACACCATAAAGCCTTTTTATAGTAGCTCCAACCTTAATCATATCATGCTCCAAGTTGTAAAGCATATAGCTAGCATTTGCCGCAACTTCTCCCCAACTCATACTTTTAACACTAAAATCACCTGCTTCATAGGGTTTACCATGTTGGTCTTCGTAGGCAAAACCTTCGAATAAAAACTTGGCCAAATGAGATGGAAAATTATTGATGTTCGACATCAAACGAAACCGGGTAGATAAGCCAAAACCAAATTTGCCATAGGCTTTAGTTATCGAAACTAGATTCATGTCAGTTTCAATATTTCCATTATACCTTTTCTCTTCTGTAAACTCGTCATTAAAATTAGCAAGTGATAGATTGCCTAACATAGCATAAGTGAAATCCTTTTTTGGTAGAAAAAGATAGTTGTTTCTTGCAAATAACTTTACACTTCCTAGCTGTATTTCTTGGTTATTACCAGGGTCTGATGTTGATGAAGGGTTAAGTAGAATCGATTGAGTAGAAAAATAGTTTGAATTAGATAATCCTGGTTGTTGTGCTTGGGCCGAAACAAGCATAAAAACAGCAAAAAGTAGTGATAAAAAATGCTTCAACCTTGTAACTCAATAATTTATGCAAACATAACCACTACGCTTAATTTTGATACTTTTGACCTACCTAAATTAGGCAATTTGTATAATATGAGCAAACTAAAAGAAGCCTACCTAGTTGGTGGAGTTAGAACCGCAATCGGAAGTTTTGGAGGAACATTATCTCCAGTAAGAGCAGATGATTTACTAGCAGCTGTTATCAAAGGAGTTACTGAAAAATATCCTTCTCTGGATCCATCGTCAATTACCGATGCTATTTTCGGATGTGCAAACCAAGCAGGCGAAGACAATAGAAATGTTGCAAGAATGGCAACGCTGTTGGCAGGTTTACCTCATACGGTTCCAGCAGAAACTGTTAATCGACTTTGCGCTTCAGGAATGGCGTCAACTATAAATGTTTCAAGAGCAATTAATGTTGGTGATGGCGACGTTTATTTAAGCGGAGGCATGGAACATATGACCCGCGGCCCTTGGGTGATTTCCAAGGTGTCAAAACCTTTTGGTAGAGATGCTCAAATGCACGATTCAAGTTTTGGCTGGCGCTTTGTAAACTCTAAAATGGAGCAAATGTATGGTACTGATGGTATGGGGCACACTGCTGAAAACTTGGTAGATATACATAAAATATCAAGAGAAGATCAAGATCAGTTTGCTTATTGGTCGCACATGAAAGCAACCGAAGCTCAAAACAATGGTAGGTTGACTGAAGAGATAATCCCAATTAGAATACCTCAAAGAAAAAAAGACGATTTAGTATTTGATAAAGATGAGTTCGTTAAGCCAGGTACAACCTTAGAAATTCTAGGTAAGTTAAGACCTGCTTTTAGGAAAGTTGGAACTGTGACAGCAGGAAATGCTTCAGGATTAAACGATGGAGCTGCTGCATTACTCGTGGCATCAGAAAACGGATTGAAAAACAACAACCTTACACCAATGGCACGCATTGTATCAAATGGGGTTGCAGGGGTTGAACCTCGAATTATGGGAATCGGCCCTGTTAAGGCATCTGAAATTGCGCTTAAAAATGCAGGATTATCTTTAGATGACATGGATATTATTGAGTTAAATGAAGCGTTTGCCGCTCAAGCATTGTCTTGCACAAGAACTTGGGGAATTGATGACAACGATTCAAGATTAAATCCAAATGGTGGTGCAATAGCTTTGGGGCATCCTTTAGGAATGAGTGGAGCAAGATTGTTGCAAACAGCAGCAATTGAGCTACACAAACAAAACAAAAAATATGCTCTATGTACTATGTGTATTGGTGTAGGACAAGGTTACGCAACCATAATTGAGCGTGTATAATGATCTATCAATTTAAAAGTATAACTCCATATGTTCATCCTAAAGCATATATTCATTCATCGGCTACGGTAATAGGTAATGTTGAAATAGGAAAAGATGTTTACATCGGTCCAGGAGCAATTTTACGAGGCGATTTCGGTAAAATTGAAGTTGGAAACGGAGCAAATATTCAGGAAAATTGTATCGTTCATATGTTTCCAGGGGGAACTGTAAAGATTAAAGAATCTGCCCATGTAGGGCATGGTGCTATTATTCATGGTGCTGAATTAGGGGTGAATTGCCTCATCGGGATGAACTCAGTTATTATGGACAACGCGATAGTGGGCGATGAATGTATAATAGGAGCATTGGCATTTGTGCCAGAAGGAATGGAAATTCCAAAAAGAAAAATTGTTGTCGGTAACCCTGCAAAGGTGATCAAAGATGTTTCTGATGAAATGATAAATTGGAAATCTGAAGGAACGGCTATATATCAGCAGTTGCCTAAAGAATATGAGGAAAGTCTCAAAGAAGTAGAGCCTTTAAGGTTCAAACCAAAATTCACCCCGCTACAAAAAATGAATTACTTAAATTTGAAATCAATTAAACCAACTAATAAAAAGAATTAGGTAAGTCTAAATGGTGATACCAATCATTTTTAGATTAGACTATTAACCTGAATTTTGGATTAAATTAATTAAGATGAAAAAAACTCTTGTTCCAGTTGACTTTTCAAAGTACTCTTACCAAGCTGTGAAGGTGGGCTCGCAAACAGCGAAAAATACCAATACTAAATTGTACATTACTCATATTTTTAATGATGACCACATTGATGGTGGTATCATTGAGTTTAGCCGTTTGAATAATATGGATTTAATTACCATGAATACGCATGGAAGAACTGGCCTTGCGAGAATATTGAATGGGTCTATAGCTGAAGGAATCACAAACCACTTTCCACTTCCTGTTATGAGTATTATAATCGCTGATTCTAAAAAATTGGATAATATTATTTTTCCTGAAGTATAACTCTAAAAATATCAATTACTGATATATGTCGGCTATAGTTTTGATTTTAATCAGTATTTATTTGTATAATTTAATTTTTTTTGAACCCTCTAATTAATTTGTTATGACTAAAAATAAATGGATAGCGCTAGGTGTTATCGCTTTAGTGTTTCTTGCTTTTTTTACTCCAGGTCTAAACAACATGGATACAAGCAGTAATGTCTATACTTTAACCAGTTTTGTGATTGTTCTTTTTGGAACATTCGCAGCTTTGTTTATCGGTAATAACGATCAACAAAAAAGCCACTAACAAATTGAAAGTATTAATCTCAACTGATTTTTCGGATGAAGCCAACAATGCGGCTCATTATGTGATTGACTTTTCATAAAAAAGAAAGGCGGATTTATACTTCTTAAATAGGTTTATATCTCCACACGGAGGTTCAGGAATGCTAATTTTTATTGATCAAGTTTTAGCGAAAGATTCATCAAAAGAACTAAACAAATTTAAGCGAAGACTAGATCATAAGAATGCTTTTGAAGGTCTCACCTATAACGTTATTTCAGAAAGCGGCTATTTAGAATCAGCAATTGATAAATTCAACCAAATACATGGGTTTGATTTGATTATAATGCGCACAAAGGTTGAATCATGATCTTTTTGGTAGCACTGATTCTAAAGTTATTGCACAAAGTAAAATACCCGTTCTAACCATTACTAAACCTATAAATTTCGAGGGCATTAACCCCGACTTATTAAATAAAAATCCATTCAATTAAATGGATTTTTTTAATGTGCCTTACAGTCCTTATTTTAAACTCAATAATTTCAGAATTTACACAATGTAAATGAGCGAAAGCATCAACTTTCCCTTTATGAACATGTTTAAAATAGAACTTACAGCAACCATTTTTTTATTGATTAATGTGTCAATTCCAATATCTTGAGAAAGATGAATGTAATCTAAGTTTTCAACCTGGGAAGTGTTTTTTTTAACGTGGCGGGATTTGGCAACCAAAGTAGAAATTATATTGGTTTCAGAATCACTGGTTACAGCAACAAATGCATCCATTGAGTCTAAGCCTTCTTCTTCTAGACCTGAAACATCTCTTCCGTAAACATTTACAATCAAACACTCTTTGAGCGTTTCAGTTAATTTGAAACACTTCTCAGGGTCTTTTTCCATCAAAGTAACATCATACTTTAACATAAGTTTTTTAGCAGTAAGTTGACCAATTCTAGAACCACCTAGAATCATTATCTTTTTTATCTCTCGCTTCTTTTTACCACACAATTTCATGGCTTTTTCTATGGAAGTTTTTTTACCAATAAAATAGATGATATCTCGAATACGCAACGATAAATCAAATCCTGTTAAAGATGTTTTGTTTTGACGATGAATAGCAATCGGTCTAAATTCTTGAGCACATTCACAGAGTATATTTTCAGAAACTGTTTTGCCAATTAACGGGCAATCAGAGCTGAGCTGAACTCCATATACAACAAGATTTCCATCTTCTAACTCTGCGTCATCTGTTAATGCAGATTTGTCTAACAACCGAACAGTTTCATCAGCGACTTGCTTCGAAGGACTTATGATAGTATCAATACCTAAGATCTCAAATAAATCAATGTATTTTTACTTGTTAGCTTCAGACTCATTAAAGCGAATAATTGTTTTTTTAGCACCTAGTTTTTTACCTAAAACTGAAACTAAAAAATTCACTTCTTCAGAAGAAGTCGCTGCAATCAGAAAATTACATTTTGCAATATTTGCTTGTTCAAGAACGATGATGGACTTTGCATCACCTTCTAAGGTAAATACATCAATGTGCGATTGAATGTAAGTTAAACGTTCAGGAATATTATCGATAACATAAATGTCTTTTGATTCGCATGCTAATAGCTTGGCTAAATGATAGCTTACTTCGCCTGCTCCGGCTATAATTATTTTCATTGGCTTATGCCTGTGAATTTATAATTTGAAATGAACGATATAAACCAAAGCAAACAAAGCGATTTACGTGTATAATTGTCAGTATTAAAACATTGCAGTATATAAAAGGGTTGTTATTTTATCAGCTTCCTAAAAATTAAAGGCATGAGCTACTACGAATCAAAAGATGTAAGAAAATTTGGAAAAATATCTGATTGGCAAAAAACACTTGGAGACAAGTTTTTTTCGTGGTACGGTGAAGTTTTTAAATCTTCTGCCTTATCAGCAAAAGAAAAATCGATTATTGCTTTGGCAGTATCCCACGCAGTGCAATGTCCTTATTGTATTGATGCATATACCGAAGATGCTTTAAAAAAAGGTTACACCGAAGAACAAATGATGGAAGCAGTTCATGTTGCAGGTGCTATTAGAGGTGGAGCGACAATGGTTCATGGAGTTCAAATGATGAACAAGGCACAAAAATTGTCAATGTAATGACTGTTAAACAGTTTAAGTACAGCACATTTAAAGACCCTCAGAGCCAATTAAAATGGTTGAATAAGGGAATGTTTGCTTCAGAAGAAAAAACATTCAACGAAAATCTAAAAGATTTAAAAAAGTATCCTTTAAAACCTGATCAACTAGAAATATTTCAGGTCAATATAGGTTACCAGTGCAACCAAACATGCAGCCATTGTCATGTTGATGCAGGGCCACATCGAACAGAAATGATGACCAAAGAGGTTATGGGAATGTGTGTTGATGTTATAAGGAATAATAATTTCAAAACGGTTGATATTACTGGCGGAGCACCTGAGATGCACAAATTATTTAGATGGTTCGTTGAGCAGATTTCAGATTTGGTGGATGAAATAATTGTGAGGTCTAACTTAACGATTATTGAATCTAATAAAAAGTACCATGATTTACCTTATTTTTTTAAATCGCACAACATACGAGTAGTTTCATCATTGCCTTATTTTGAGAAAAAACGAACCGACAGCCAACGTGGTGAAGGTGTTTTTTCGAATTCAATTAAGGCGTTAAAACGATTGAACCAAGTGGGTTACGGTAAAAGTGATTCCGATTTAATATTAGATTTAGTTTATAATCCGTCAGGTGCTTTTTTGCCTGATAATCAAGAAAATTTAGAGGTTAGTTTTAAAAGAAACCTGCTAACCAATTTTAACATTGAGTTTAATAGTTTACTTGCCATTACCAATCTGCCAATAAGTAGGTTTTTAGATTTTTTAATTGAATCGGATAATTACGAAGACTACATGTACAAATTGTCAGACAGCTTTAATCCAGCTGCCATAAATGGCTTAATGTGTAAAAATACGTTGTCTGTGGATTGGCAAGGTTATATGTACGACTGCGATTTTAATCAGATGCTAAAATTAAGAACAGCTGACAAAGGAGATAGTCATATTTCAAATTTTAATGCAAACCAACTTGCTGATCGCACTATTGTAACCAACCAACATTGCTTTGGTTGCACCGCAGGTGAGGGTTCAAGTTGCCAAGGAGTTGTTGTTTGATTAGCATGGATTCAGCACTAATTGTTTTTACTAAAAACGCATTGCTTGGTAAAGTTAAAACTAGGTTGGCGAAAACGGTAGGTGATAAAAACGCTCTTTTGATTTACAATGAATTACTGAAATTCACCAAAACCCTTATCCTTAAAGTCAAAACTAAAAAACTTATTTTTTATAGCGATTTTGTTGATACCAATGATATTTTTAATGCAGTTGTATTTGAAAAATATTGCCAAAAAGGTAATGATTTAGGGGAGCGAATGTTAAATGCTTTTAAAGTTACATTTAAGTTGGGTTACGAGAGAGCTATTCTGATTGGAAGCGATTGCAACGAGTTGACTCCTGAGGTTTTAGAACATGCAATCAGGGCATTGGATGAAAATGACTTGGTTATCGGTCCGGCAAAAGATGGAGGTTATTATTTGATTGGAATGAAAAAACTGCATCCAAAATTGTTTGTTTACAAGAATTGGAGCACGCCAACCGTTTTTAAAGAGGCCATATTTGAGGCTAAAGAATTAAATTTTAAATACTATTTATTACCAGTTTTAAGTGACATTGATAATGAACAAGATTTAGGCAATTTATCAAAATTAATAACAACTGATTTAAACCAAAATAATGATTAAAAAAGTTAAGGAAACCGCTCAATACTTGAAAGGTGAGGGGTTTGAGAATATTGATTTTGCTGTTATTTTAGGAACAGGATTAGGTCAGTTTGTTAAAGAGATAAAGGACCCAATTACATTTGATTATGAAGAAATCCCAAATTTTACAACCTCAACCGTTGAGTTTCATAAAGGCAAATTGATTTTCGGAACAATAGGAAGTAAAAAAATACTTGCCATGCAAGGCAGGTTTCATTACTACGAAGGTTATGATATGCAACAAATTACTTTTCCTATAAGAGTAATGAAGGAATTAGGGGTAAAGAAGCTAATTGTATCAAACGCAAGTGGAGCAATCAACAAATCGTTTAAAAAAGGCGAATTAATGCTTCTTACTGACCATATTAACTTGTTGGCGGAAAACCCTTTGATTGGTAAAAACAACGAGGAATGGGGCCCTAGGTTTCCTGATATGGGAGAACCATACTCAGCTAAAATGAACAATCAGTTGAAAGAGTTAGCTGTTGGTTTTAACATAAACCTCCATCATGGCATTTATGCAGCCGTACAAGGGCCTAATTTAGAAACCGCAGCTGAGTATCGATATTTAGGTATAATTGGTGCCGATGCAGTTGGTATGAGCACCGTGCCAGAAGTTATTGTTGCTAATCATGCAGGCATTGAATGTTGTGCTATTTCCGTTTTAACCGATGAATGTGATCCTGACAATTTAAAACCTGTTGATATTTCAGAAATCATTGAAATTGCCGGCAAAGCTGAGCCTAAGTTGATTGAATTGGTTGTTGGATTGGTTGATAGAATCTAAAACCAACAACCTTCTCAAACCAATTAACACATCTTTAATTAATCCAAACTTATTGCCCCAACCACGTTTTTGCCTGCAACCCAAATCTTGTTGCCCGATTGATTAAAACGAGTAGTGTAAAAACCATTTGTAGTTAAAGTATCCCAGCTTGTACCAGAATTAGTAGATAAGTACATCCCAATTGAGCCGGATGAAATCAATGTTGATTTATTGCTCGGGTGAAACTGAACACAACTTTGATAATCAGGCGGTTGTTTGTTCGCTAACAACTGCCATGTTTTGCCTCCATCTTTTGTAATGGCTTTGTTTGAATCATTAAGCTCTTTGTTTTCCCAATCGCCACCTATTAATACACCGTTTTTAGCATCATAAAAATCAACGGAGTAAATACCTGTCATGGTTTTGCCTTGTACCATTGGAGTACGGTAGTTGCTCCAATTAAGTCCATAATCATTCGAGTAAAAAACTCTAGTTTTTTTACCACCAGTGGCAATCCAGCAATGGTTTTTGTGAATTGAAATATTGGTATTGCTAGCAGCAAAATTGGCTTCGCCTACGGCAACTTTTAATTGATCTGTGCAAGGTGATTTAACCCAAGTTTTACCACCATCTTCAGTTCTAATAATACTCATGCAGCTGTCGGTGGCATCACCAACAGCAATTCCAATTTGGTTGTTGTAAAACTTAAGGCAATTGTAAAATGCTTTTGGATGGGTTTCTTTGTAAACTGTATCCCATGTTTCACCGCTGTTAATAGTTCTGAAAACATACGCAGGCGAAGCTATTGACATCAATAAAACGGCAGAATCGGTAATTGCGAGCGCTCTAAATTGAGGTTTTATGGTGTCCATTACAATGCTGTCAATCGTCCACGTTTTACCACCATCTTTTGTATAACCGTAATTGCCATTTGAGCCTGCCCACCAAACTCCATTTTCTCCTTTGGTTTCAATAGCTCTAATGCTGCTGTTTGGGGTTAATAAAACAGTAACCTTTTTTGGTAGAGTAGGAGGTGTTGGTTCAGGTTTTTGATTGGATGAGCAACCAAAAATTAATGTTGTGATTAGGGAAAGAAAGCAAATTTGTTTTAGCACGATAAATTTCCTGTTTCTAGTTTTTTAACCGAATTTAAAATGAGTTCACGTAAAACAGATTCATCAACATCGGCCAACCTTTTAATGTACAAACAGCTTTTACCTGTGTTGTGCTTACCAAGTTTATCAAGCAGTTGTTGTGACTTAGTCAAGCCACACATTACATAAATAGAAATATTTTGCTTGCGTGGTGAAAACCCTGCGAGAAACCAATCGCCCTCACGCCCCGATTCATACTTGTAATGATACGTACCAAAACCAACAATTGCTGGTCCCCACATTTTTGGTTTTCCACCTATGAGTTCTTCAAAAATAGCTAGTAGTTTAAGTGAATCTTCTCTTTTTTGAGCATCATCAACTGAGTTGATAAAATCAAGAACACTTGCGTCGGTTTGTTTTGTTTTAATTTTGGCCATGAATTAAAAAAATTGTTACTAAAACTTAATGAACATCATTTTGTTTAGCTGCCTCAAGCGCATCAAACATTTGTTTGTGTACCGCTGTAATTTTTCGCATTTCAGATTTTAGGTAATCTTTAGCTCCAGGGTTTTCTTTGGCAGCCTCGCTTGGGTTGTATTCATGCATCCAATCCATCATTGCATCTTGAGCCTTTACCAAGTCGTAAACCATGTTTTGTTTTAAATCAAAAACTTGAGCAGATACCAAGCTGTCTTTTTTAAGTTCTTCAACTTTTGTTCTGTACGAAACCTCAAAGTTGTGTAATGCATCCATTTGGGCCATGGCTTCGTCATGCACAACCATAACTTCATCTTGTTGTTTTTTAAGTTCTTTTTCAAGGCTATTGCATCCCGAAAGGAGCACACCACAAGCAACAATTAAATAAATGACTTTATGCATAATCAACTTTTTTCCCTACAAATTTTATGGTCAAATAAATTAACACCAAGCCAAACAAAAATCCAACATAACTCGGTAAGCCGTAAGATGTAGGAAGAACACCTGCAAACAAAGCAATGCCCCCAGTAACTATGGCATAAGGCAATTGAGTTCGAACATGGGTAATGTGGTTGCAACCGGTTGCTAAAGAACTTAAAATGGTTGTATCAGAAATGGGTGAGCAGTGGTCGCCTAAAACCGAACCTGATAAAACACAAGCCGTTGTGTTTGCGAAAAGCCCAAATAGAACCTCGTAAGGTAATGAAGCTTCAATACCAAGTTTCCAACAGGCAGGTAAAAGCAACGGGTATAAAATAGCCATTGTTCCCCAACTACTTCCGGTAGAGAAAGAAACCAAGGCAGCTAAAATGAATGTAACTGAGGGTATAAGATAAACCGAAACATTGTCTTTCATTAATCCTGTTAAAAAATCTGCAGTATGCATCACATTAGTGATTTCGGCTAAACTCCAAGCAAGAGTTAAAATAATAATAGCAGGCAACATGGTTTTGATGCCTCCAACGGCAGACTCAATAGATTCTGAAAGCTTGAGTTTTTTTGTTGCAACACTCAATATTATAGCTACAAACAAGGAAGCAAACGAGCCCCAAAGCAATGCAGTAAAAGAATCTGCTTTCCCAATTATTACTGATAAATTGCGGAAAAAGCCATGTGAGTTGTCGTAAGTATAACTTTCTAATCCTGTACTGAATAGACCAATTACAGTTACAATTACAACGGTTAAAACCGGTAAAAAAGCAAGCAACCAATTGGAGGATATTCCTTCTTTAGGATTAAATTCTTCCAAGTCGGCATTTTTAACTTCGGTGGTAGGAGCAAGTCCTTTTCTTGCATCTCTTTCTGCCTTAAGCATTGGACCAAAGTCTTTCTGCTGCCAAATAAGCCAAAACATAAAGGCTATGGTAAACAATGGGTAAAAAGAGTATTGTAAAGAGCTGATGAAAATCCCATAAGGTGTTTCGTTTGCCATTAGTACTGGAATGTCTTTCATTCCACTTTCAATATAGCTTAATTCAGCTCCAATCCAAGTAGTAATAAAGGCTAATGCTGCAACAGGCGCAGCGGTAGAGTCTACAATGTAACTAAGTTTTTCGCGTGATATTTTTAATTTGTCGGTAATGGAACGCATAGTGGTTCCTACCACTAGGGTGTTTGCATAATCATCGAAGAAAATAGTTAGACCTAAAAACCATGTTGCAAGCTGACCATTTTTTGCATTGTGTGCTTTTTTTGTGATGATATTTACCACGCCCTGCATTCCACCATTTTTACTAATTACTGCAACCATGCCCCCAATAATTAAGGTGAATAGTATGATTGATAAATGTCCCCAATCATTTAAGCTGTTAATTATATAGCTGTCAAGAACATGTACAAAGGCCGTTAATATGCCGAAAAGGCCTTCAGTGTATAAGCCCAAAACTGCAGCCCCTAGAAAAATACCTAATACCAAGGATATAATAACTTCTTTTAACCAAAGGGCAAGGATAATGGCAATCAATGGTGGCAAAATCGATAACCAAAGGGGAATTACGCTCACCGTTTCTTTTATTTCAGTTTTTCCAATTTTAAAAACTAGATTCTGACTTCCAGATGCATCGTAATTATAATTGATAATAGACTCATTATCAATAGTATTAACTGAATAATAAACACCATTTACTTTAATTGATTTTAATTCAGAATTGTCTTCCGTTTTTATCTTTATTTCATTACTAATACTAGTGAATTGATACTCCGGGAACTGAACAGAAATATTCTGTCCAAACGACGATAAGCTAATAAAAAGTAAAGTAATAAAGGCAACTATTTTCATTTGCTTACTTGGTAGAAAGTTTAAAGCCGACACCATGAACGTTGATTATTGAAATAAGCTCATCTTCTTTGAGGTATTTTCTAAGCTTTGTAATGAAAACATCCATACTTCTTCCATTAAAATAATCGTCTTTTCCCCAGATTATATTTAATGCCATGTCGCGTTCTAAAACTTGTTCTTGATGGATGCAAAGTAAGCGAAGTAAATCAGCTTCAATTTTTGTAAGAGTTTTTGTTTTCGATGGGTGAATCAACTCCAAGTTTTTATGGTTGAATTGGTATTGTCCTATAGTAAAAGAACTCTGTTTTGATGAAGAAGGGTAGGCTAGCTTTTGTTGTGTTCGATTTAAAATTGCATCAATACGTGCTGCTAGTTCTTCTATTACAAAAGGCTTGGTGAGGTAATCATCTCCTCCCGTTTTAAAGCCTTTAATTTTGTCATCTATTTGTGATTTTGCCGTTAAAAAAATGATTGGAATATCAGGATTTATTGCCTTAATATCTTTAGCTAAAGTGAATCCATCTTTTTTTGGAAGCATTACGTCAAGCACACAAATATCAAAAGTCTCTTTAAAGAAAACTTCAAATCCATCTTTACCGTCTTTACACCATTTTACATCAAATCCGGCTTCCGTTAATTGGTCTTTGGTTATAAAACCTAACGAAGGGTCATCTTCAACCAGTAAAATATTGCTTTTCTCCATTTTTAAAAAGGTAAATATATGTTTATTGTCGTTCCTTGGTTTAATTCACTTTTAATCTCAATTTTACCTTTATGGTAATCAATCATCACCTTTACATAATGCAAACCAATGCCAAAACCCTTAACATCATGAATATCGCCCTTTGGTACTCTATAAAACTTATCGAATATGATCTTTAGTGCTTTTTTAGGAATGCCAATTCCGTTGTCCTCTATCGAAATAAGTATTCCTTTCTTTTCGTTTTTTGTAGAAATAGTAATTAACGGATTGCCAGGCGTGTACTTATTTGCATTGTCCAATAAGTTAGATAAAACATTACTTATATGAACCCTATCAGCATTAATGGTAGCGTTTTTGGCTGCTAAGTCCGAAGTGACCCCCCCCCTTTTTCTTTAATTATTAATTGAATAGTATTTACCGCCTGATCTATTAATTCGTGAACGTTGATTTGCTCTTTTACTAAATCAACCTTTTCTTTTTCGAGGGTTGCAATTTGAAGCACCTTTTCAACTTGCTGATGCAAACGTTCATTTTCTAAGTTAATAATACTTGCATAGTTTTTTAACCTTTCGGGATTATCAATAATATCTGGTTTAAGCAAAACCTTTGCCGATAAAGAAATTGTAGAAATAGGTGTTTTTAACTCATGAGTCATGTTATTTATAAAGTCGGTTTTTACTTCTGAAAGCCGCCTTTGTTTTAGAATAATCCATATTGTATATCCAAAAAACAAAACGATAAACAACAGAATGACTGATGAAATAATCCAAAAATCGAATTGCTCAAGCAACTTTGATTTTTTATTCGGAAAAAACACACTAAAATAATGAGCATCGTTGTCCCAGTTCATTTCGGGTGTTTTACTCTCAAACTTGTTGTTTTGTTGATCAAGTTGGACTAACTTTTTAAAGACCACCGAATCGTTAAAACAATCGTAAAGATGGTATTCAAACAACAAATTAATTTCCTCTTTTTTGAACTCGTTAGCCAGAAGCGTTTCTAAGTAATAAGGCTGAATGGTTTCTCTGATTCTTACCTTAAACAGGTTAGGAGTAACTTGTTCAATAGGATCGTAAAGTTGAGTTGAATCGCTGTTAGCTAATAAAATTTGCTGAGCAACTCTTTTTAGTGCTTGAGTTATATCATAATTAATCTGGCTTTCTTGCAATTGATAAGCATTTCGAACCCAATATATTTGAGTGCTTACTAACCCAATAAGCAGCATAACTGAAAGTCCAATTACAAATCGGATGGTACTTCTATTCATAAGCAAACGAATTTAAAAACTTAGCATCACCGTTGTTCAATATGCTAACAAAAGTTTAACATTATGTTTTAGATTAGCCGAATCAACAAAATTTTGAAATGAGAAAACTATTATTTTTAATTCTAATTCTTTCAACTACTCGATTATCTGCAAAAGAGGGGATGTGGTTGCCGATGTTAGTAGAGCAACTTAACATTAACGATATGAGGTCGTTGGGTTTTAAATTAACTGCAGAGGAAATTTACAGCGTGAACAACTCAAGCCTAAAAGATGCGATAGTACATTTTGGAGGAGGTTGTACGGCTGAAATTATTTCAGATAAAGGCTTGTTGCTTACCAATCACCATTGTGGATATGGTCAAATTCAAAAGCATAGCTCAGTTGAAAACGATTACTTGCGTGATGGTTTTTGGTCAATGTCAAATGCTTCCGAATTACCAAACAAAGGGTTAACAGCAACTTTAATCGTAAGAATGGAAGATGTTACCTCACAGATTTTGGAAGGTCATAAAGAAAATATGACCGAAGCAGAAAGAAAAAAAATTGTTGAAGACAACATGAAAAAAATTGGCGATTCGGCGGTTGTAAAATCACATTACAACTACATTATAAAACCATTTTATTATGGCAATTACTACTATATGTTTATCACCGAAACGTATGAAGACGTTAGATTGGTGGGAGCTCCACCTTCGTCTATAGGAAAGTATGGCTTCGACTCAGACAATTGGATGTGGCCGCGTCATACAGGCGATTTTTCAATATTTAGAATATATGCGGATAAAAACAACAAACCTGCTGAATACTCTTTGGCTAACGTTCCTTACAAACCAAAGAGAAGTCTTAAAATGTCGTTAAAACAAATACAAGAAGGCGATTTTACATTGATGTACGGATTTCCTGGGAGGACTCAAGAATACCTTGCTTCGCAAGCTGTTGAATACATCATGACAAAAAGTAATCCTGCAAAAATTAATATGCGAGATGAAAGTTTGGCCATCATCAATAAGGCAATGGCTAGCAGCGATGAACTTAGAATTAAGTATGCAGCAAAACAATCGAGCATTAGCAATTCACATAAAAAATGGATTGGAGAGTTAAATGGATTAAAACGACTAGATGCAATAAATGTAAAGAAAGAGGCTGAAAACAATTTCGGTGAAAAGCTTGTAGGCAATAAAGAGTGGTCTGAAAAATATGGTCATGTTTTAGGCAAGTATGATGAATTGTACGAAGAATACAACAAGTATCAATTTGCTCGAGAAATGTTTATTGAAATGCTTTACTACGGGCCAGAGGTTTTGCGGTTTGCATTAGCCTATAAAAGGTTTGTTGAAATTGGATTGGACAAAGAAAAAACCGAAAGTGACCTTCGCAAGGCTGCCGAAATGTTAAAGCCTCGTTTAAACTCGTTTTTTAAAGATTATGACAAAGCAACTGATCAACAAATTTTTGAAAAACTAATGAAGATGTATGCTGATAACATGGAAACATCAATGAAACCTGAATATGCAAAATTGATTAGCGAAAAGTATAAAAACGATTATGCCAAATACACGAATAAAGTTTACTCAAACTCGGTATTTGTTGATAGAGTGAATCTTTCAGAAATACTTTACAATCCATCAAGAGGAAACGCTAAAAAAATATCAAAAGATCCAGTTTTTGTTTTGGTAAATCAACTTTTGGATTTTTATCAATCAGAAATTAAAATAAATTACACTAAATTGAGTAACCAAATTGACGAACTAAATAGAACATATCTTGATGGTTTGATGACCGTATTGAAAGAGGATAAAAAATATTTTCCTGATGCAAACAGCACACTTCGAGTTGGTTATGGTCAAGTGGAAGGTTACGAGCCAAAGGATGGGGTAGAGTATAATTTTTATACAACATTAGATGGAGTTATTGAAAAATATATACCTGGGGATAGAGAGTATGATTTGCCTCAAAAACTGATTGATTTGTATGATGCTAAAGACTATGGCCAGTATGCATACGGTGATAAAATGCCGGTGTGTTTTATTGCTTCAAATCATTCAACAGGGGGTAATTCTGGGTCGCCGGTTTTAGATGAAAATGGCAACTTGAAAGGTTTAAACTTCGACCGCTGCTGGGAAGGGACAATGAGCGATATAATGTTTGATCCTGATCGATGCAGAAATATTATGGTAGACGTTAATTACGTTTTGTTTATAGTAGATAAATATGCTGGCGCAACAAGGTTAATTGATGAAATGGTATTGGTTAAAGAGTAATTAATTAATAGTCAGGTAGATTTAAAATTTTTACTCCGAGCAAAATCAGTTATTTTTGTTGGAAACGTTCCTTAAACTAGATGAAAATGAAGAGTTTTATTACAACAATCAATAAAGCAGTTGCCTTAATTATAATTATGGCAGGATTGGGCTTTAACAGCTATGCCCAGTATTGCAATGCGGGCCCAACAAGTACATTTGATACTGAGATTACAGGCGTTACTTTATTGGGTGCGGCCAGAAGTATCTCAAATTTAAATACCTGTCCAGCAGGAACAGGTTTAACGGATTTTACTCAACATATTGCTGATGTAGTTCTAAACAACAGTTATAATGTTTCCGTTGAGTTTGGAACTTGTGGTGGTCAATATAATTCAGTCGGGGCGGTTTGGATTGATTGGAACAACGACAATACGTTTTCAACCAATGAGCAAATTGGAACATGGACTGGTTTGCCTCCAATGTGGCAAACATTTAATTTTACAGTTCCAACTACTGCTGTTCTGGGAACTACTCGAATGAGAGCAATGATTTGGGAGTCTGGGTTTCATCCCTTAAATCCATGTGGAATTTTCACTTATGGAGGAGTTGAAGATTATACCATAAATATATTAGCTACTCCACCTCCTTGCCCAAACCCTACGAATCTTGCGGTTACAAATCAAGATACAAATTCTGTTTCATTAAGTTGGACGACAGGAGGAGCAGCTGCTTGGAACATTCAGTACGGTACTTCTGGGTTTTCAATAGGAGGAGGAGCCATCATCAACAATGTTTCAACTTCAAACTATACGGTATCTAATTTACCTGCGGGAACTCCTTTTGACTTTTATGTGCAAGATACTTGTGGAGGAGGAAATGGGTCATCCTTTTGGACAGGCCCTACCGCAGCAGTAACCTCAATAAATGCAACACACAGCCAAAGTTTTGATAACGCAACTATACCAAATTTACCTGGAGGCTGGTCTGATATTTTAAAAGGGTTTTATACGTTTTCAACAGTTAGTGCTACAACCGCTAATGGATCTCTTTTTGGAGATCCAACATCTTATAACGGGCCAAATTATTTAAAACTAGAAACAACCTATGGTGGCACAACTGCCGATACAATCTATTGTATTAGTCCAAACGTATTGGATGTAAATACAGGCTTAAACCGATTGAGATTTAGAGCACGTTCACCACAACCTGTTTTTATTCAAGTTGGAGTTATGACCGATCCTTTAAACCCAGGCTCATTTGTTTCGTTAGCAACAGTAAATATTCAAGATCAATGGGACGAACATTTGGTTAAATTTAGCAGTTATAGTGGGCCTTTAGGAAGCATTGCTATTAAATATTATAACACAACAACTTTTACAAATATTGATGCATTCATAGATGACCTTACTTGGGAGCCTATTCCTATTCATGATGTTGGCGTAACCCAAAAAGACAACCCAGTAAACCCAATCACGTTCGGAACTCAAAATGTTGAAGTTACCGTTCAAAACTTTGGAGTTGATACACTTTCTAATGCAATTATTAATTGGAGTATTAACGGAGCAGCTCAACCTAGCTACAACCTAGTTTTAACAGGTTCAAATCAATTGGCTGTAGATCAAACAAAATCTAATATCCAAATTGGTGCCTACAACTTTACTAAACCTTTAAATATTCTTAAAGCCTGGACTGAGAGCCCTAACTCTTTTGTTGATGAGGTAGCATCAAACGATACATTACGATCCGTAATTTGTAGTGGATTAAGTGGTGTTTATACTGTCGGGACACCGAATGATAGTTTTCCGAATATTGAGTTGGCTATCGATGCTCTTAAAAACTGTGGGCTTGTTGGGCCGACTTCGTTGGTGTTATCAGCGGGCAATTACACTAAAAAAATTGAGCTAAACAACATTATGGGGCTTTCCGCGGCCAACCATTTAACCATTGAAGGCGCCTCAAAAACAGGCTCAATTTTAACTTCAGATGGATTGGGAACAAACAATGCAACGATTTTAGTTGATAGTTCAAGTTTTATAACCTTCAAAAATATGACCATTAAAAATGAAGGAACAAATTTAGGTCGAGGTATTATGGTAAGGTTTAACTCAAACAACATAACTGTTGACAATTGTATAATAGAAGCGACGAACCCAACAGCAAACACCAATCTTCAAGTCGTTGGCGTTTTTATGGGACCTAGTTTTACCAGCAACTTTACCGAAGGCGATAACGGTGATAATTTAGTGGTCAACAATTGTACTTTTATTGGAACACAATATGGTGTTCAAATTGAACATTTTTTACCAGACCCTGGGAAATATTTTAGTATAACCGATTGTAATTTCATTGATAATCAAGATGCTGCGATAAATGTAGACAATGTTGATTCGTTGATTGTTAAAGGGAATTATATGTCATCAAGCATTACGTTTAATGGTTTGCTTGCTTCAGATGTTAGAAATTTCGAGTTTACGGATAACGAATTTCATTCATTGAATGAGCCTTTTAATATGTCAAGAGGAAACGATACCTTAGGCTTTTTAGGAACATTTACCAATAACATGTTAAGTTCATTAAACCAAGAAGCAACCTCCTTTTTCAATGTAAATAGCACTCAAATGTTTCACAATACATTCTATGGAACAGAAGGCATTAATTTAAATGGCGCTCAAAGTGTAGACATGCGAAACAATATTTTTATTGGAAAACAAGGCTATGCGATAAGAGCAGCGAACGCATCTTTTGTACAGTTTGATTACAATTTATATTACACCTCTGGGCCAGATTTGTTCTTTTACAACAATGTAATCAATACCGATTTAGCAGCACTCAACATTACGCTACCAATCTATAATTTTAACTCATTGGTTGGTGATCCGCAAATTTTAGGACCAACCAATTTGCATATAGTTTACGGGACCCTAGCTAATGATAATGGAGACAATTCAATAGGGTTAGCAATTGATATTGATGGAGATGTAAGGCCTGCGCCTTTAGCCACAGCGGTTGATATAGGAGCAGATGAATATACATTACCACCGAAAGATTTAGGATTGGTAGCACTTTTATCACAACAAGGCCCATGTTACAGCGATACAGATATGGTCGTACTTAAAATCACAAACAACGGACAAGGCAATCTTGATTTTGCCGCTGATTCATTTTTAATCCACTGGAACATATCAGGACCCACTCCTTCAATTGGGTCACAGCTGATAATTACAGATTCTTTAGCTCAAAATGATACTGCAATTATTACACTGACTAATTTGTTTGATTTTAGCGGTTATGGAACCTATGAAGCTTCTTTCTACATCCAAGCAGCTTGGGATTCCACCAATTTAAATGACACTTTAAGTTCAATAGAAATTATTTCGCCAAACTTACTTACTGCTAGTGGTGATGTTACGATTACTTTACCAGGTGACTCAGCTCAACTCGTAGCGATATCATCAACACAAAGCAAGGTCTTATTTTCTGAAATAGTACAATTTAAAACTGGTTCAGGGTTCACCAATCCGATACCAGCTTATATGCCAACTTTCGATTGGGATATGGTGGAAATTGCTAATATTGGAGGAGGAGTAGCAAACTTATCAGGCTATACAGTAGAGATATATGGGGCATCGGGCTTGGATTTGACCTATACTATACCCAGCGGGGCTAATATCGGAGCTTACAATGTTTTAACTGTAGGATATGCCTTTAGTGCAGGAGCAAATAGCCTTGTAAATAACATGTATTGGTCTACAAATACATTTTCTACTTCATCAAATGTGCAACAAGGGTATGTATTAAAAGATGCTAGTAACAACATCGTTGATGCAGTAGCAACCAACAGTTTTATTTTTCCAACAACGGCAGGTGTTTCTGCAACGGACTGGACGGGTAGTTTACCTTCATCAAGTGGAATGGCCGGTATTTCAAGATACGGTGCTGATACTGATGGCGCAAGCGACTGGACACTCTCTAGTGCTACACCTCAAACAATCGGTACATTTAACCCAGGATTAGATTCATCGCTTGCAGCAAGCATTAATTGGTATTTGGACACTAATTTGATTGATACAAATGCAACAACTAACGTTGGTCCATTTTTTAACAATGGCGTTTTAAATTATGTCGCAAGTATTAATACTCAGTGCGGTCTTATTCTAGATACTGTTTTTGTTAATGTCGATATACCTTATGCTGACACAGGTTTAGTTGATATCGTTATTGATTCAATTGGTACTTCAACTCAAACAGCTTGTAACATTAGTAGTTCAGATGTTCAAATTCATTTAACAAACACTGGAACAGATACCGTTTATTGGGTGCCGGCAAGCTTTAGTATCAATAATGGCGCTGCTGTTAATCAGCTATTTGTGGATACATTGTATCCGAATATTCAAAAAACTTTAACTTTTTCTTCATTGGCTCCTTTTGGCGGTACTGGAAATCAAAACATAAAAGCTTGGGTAAACGTACCAGGAGATACCCTTCACGTCAACGATACCAATTCAATAATTTTGAATAATCTTCAGTTACCAAATACGCCAATAGCTTCAGCGGATACAAATTATTGTCCTGGAGATGTGGTTTCTCCAATTTCTGCAATTGGCTCAGGAGGAACACTTACCTGGTATTCAGATGCAAGTCTAGACTCATCTTTTACATTGTCTTACAATTCTTCTTATCAAGCCTCTAGCACGGTAGGAGTTCATACCTATTACATTACTGAAACAGATCAGAATGGATGTGAAAGTTATGCTGATACTGTGGTTGTTGGTGTTCGTGTTTATCCCGTTATTTCAGCAGGAGGAAATACCAGTGTTTGTATAGGGTCGAGCAGAACAATTAATGCAAGTGGTGGAGCATCATATGTTTGGAGTACTGGAGGTAATAGTAACTCAATATTGATTTCACCTATTACTACTACCCAATATTCAGTAATCGGAACAGATCAATATGGCTGTATTGCAAGTGATACAATTATGGTAACGATAGACTCCTTGCCTAATGTTTCCATCCCATCAATTCCCAATGTTTGTGCGAATTCAACACCAATATCTTTATCAGGAGGTTTACCTGTTGGTGGTATTTATTCAGGTCCTAACGTGAGCAATGGACTATTTAACCCTTCTTTAGCAGGAGTAGGGCAAGATTCTGTAGCTTATATGTATACGGATGGTAATGGTTGCTCAAATTTAGCAAAAGGTTTTATTACGGTAGATACAATACCTAGCGTGTCCATGGGCGCTTTCCAAAATTATTGCGATAACGCTCCATCTGTTACTCTTACCGGAGGTATTCCTCTAGGAGGCGTTTATACCGGTCCGGGAATTTTAAACGGACTATTTAATCCGTCAAATGCTGGTAGCCCTGGTAATAAACTAGTTAAATACACATTTACAGATTTAAATGGCTGTAGTAATTCAGTAATAAAGACCATTCAGTTGTTGGAATCACCGACAGTGAATTTTGGAGCTTTTGGCAATATATGCGAAAATTATTCACCGTTGCCAATTTCAGGAGGCTCACCTAATGGAGGGGTTTACTCAGGAAATGGAATAGTTAACGACACGCTATATCCTGCGTTAGCCGGGCCAGGGAACAATCAGTTAACCTATACTTTCACAAACTCAGTAGGTTGTACAAACTTATCAAATAGTAGCATTTTAATTGAAGCTATACCTTCAACTCCAATAATTAATAAGATTGGGATTGATTCATTAGAAGCCTCGGTTGTTGCACCTCTTTATATTTGGTCATATGAAGGGCAAACGTATCCTGGGAATCTTCAATATATAGTCGCTTTACTTTCAGGAAGGTATCAAGTAACTGCAGTTAATGGTACTTGTAATTCTCAAAAATCAGAATATTTCTATTTTGAATTGGTTTCTATAAACGATGTTTTTGAAAACAACGAATTAAAAGTATATCCAAATCCATCAGATGGTATTGTTAATATTGAAAACAAGAACAATGAAATTAGTTCTGTTCAAATGCATACTCTAAATGGAAGCTTAATTGAAAGCATCAAGATAAGTAATAATGGTTCGTTCCAAACTGTAAATTTTACGAGTTTAGCCAACGGGTTTTACATTTTATCGGTTACTAAAAACAGCGAGGTTTACCATTTTAGAATAGCTAAACAATAAACTTGGAGGAGAATTTAGATAAAATAAATTTAAATTCTCCTAACTTTTTAAATAGTTTTTTTGATTAAATCAAATATTTGCGACGCTGTTTCGTCTTTACACTTATGATGAGTGTAGAAGTGAAAGTACAACAATTGCAATCAGAGTTTATGAATGAGTCTGTGCAAGAGGTATTTAAGAAAGAGGGCGATAAGCTATTTAGGTTTATTAGAAGTAGGGTTCCTACTAACGAAGACGCAGAAGATATTTTTCAAGACGTATTCTATCAATTAGCAGATGCCTATGTACTTGCTAAAGATATAAGAAGTGGTGGTGCGTGGATATTCAGAGTTGCCAGAAATAAAATAATAGACTTTTTTAGAAAGCATAAAACACAGCGGATTGAAGATTTCAATCGCAGCTATGGGAATGATGATGGAGATGAAATCTCCCTTTATGACATTATTCCTTCCTCTGATCGAGGTCCAGAATTTGAATTGTTAAGAGGAATGGTTCGAGATACGATTCAGGAAACCTTAAATGATATGCCAGCGAGCCAACGCGAAGTGTTTGAAATGCATGAGTTTGAAGGAATAAGTTTCAAAGAAATGGCAGAAATGACCGGTAAAAATGAGAATACATTAATTACGAGAAAGCGTTACGCTATTCTTAAATTACGTGAAAATTTAAAGTCAATTTACGATGAAATGTTTAATGATTAAAACATAAGTCATGGGAAGCTATTGGTTGAAAAAGGGATTTGGTTATATACTAATGATACTTGTGGGATTAGCCATCTTAGGTTATGTTTTTATGTTGCTCTGGAACATGTTAATACCTGAGATATTTGGTTTGATACAAATATCTTATTGGCAGGCTTTAGGGCTTTTAGCAATGGCTAAAATTGTTTTTGGATTTGGAATGATGGGTAAATATCAACATGAACAAAGGTTGGACAATAAAAAAGAACACTGGAAAAAGAAGATTGAAACAAAAATGGAGGGGATGAGCGAAGAAGAAAAAGCTAAGTTTAAAGAATCAATGAAAGGCTGGTGCTATGGCAAGAAAGATTAATTTCCAAATAAAATAACCAGTTCTTTTTTTAGATTAGCTTCTATATCTTTTATTTTTTGAATCTTATTGTCATTAACCAAGCTAACATCACCAGTTTCTTCTGAAACTACAATGACAATGGCATCTGTTAATTCAGTAATTCCAAAAGCAGCTCTATGTCTTGTTCCGTATTTTCCTGCTAATTTTTGATCAGATATTGGTAATACCGCGCCTGCAAATAAAATTCTATTTTTCGCAATTATTAGTGCCCCATCGTGTAAAGGAGAATTTTTAAAAAATATACTTTCTAATAAGTCTTCAGAAATCACTGAATCTATGGTAGTGTATGAAGACACAAATGGTGAAATGCCTGATTGTTTTTCCATTACAATCAACGCTCCGGTTTTGGCTTTAGCCATTTTATTTACTGCTCCAACAATTTCGTTTAAATGAATTTTAGATTCATCTTCATCCTTCTTCATCCAACCAAAAACCTTTTTTGCTGTTTTATTGTTGTTTAAAAAATCTGGTGTACCAACAATGAGTAAAAACCGTCTTAATTCTTGCTGGAAAACAATAATTAAAGCTATAACCCCAACACCAATAAATTGTCCCAGAATCTCAGTAAGTAACTCCATTTTTAACGCTGCAACTACTTTCCAGAATAGATAAATGGCAAACAGGCCGCCAAAAATTCGAATAGCCACGGTTCCTTTTACAATCTTATAGAGCTGGTAAATCAACCAGGCTACTAACAGAACGTCAATTATTTCTATCCAATTTATTTCTGGTAGTTTCATTTAGTGGTAAACTTTAGTTGTTAAAGTGATTGCTTCACTAGCTTCTTTTGAGTCGTGAACTCTTAAAATAGTAGCTCCTTTTTGCAATGCAATAGTATTTAAAACTGTGGTACCATTTAGGGCATTTACAGCATTTGATTCAAGGGTTTTAAAAATCATTGATTTTCTTGAAATACCTGTTAAAATAGGCTTGTTTAGTATTTGAAGCTGTTCTAATTTTTTTAATAACTCAAAATTATGATCAAGGTTTTTTGCAAACCCAAAACCAGGATCAACGATTATATCGTTTATGCCAAGGTAGGACAGCTCCTCAAGTTTTGCTGAAAGTTTTAAGATTACCTCTTGAGTAACATTAGCATATTGGGGATTTTGGTGCATTTTGTTGAGACTACCTTTGCTGTGCATCAAAACATAAGGCACTTGCACTTGCTTTAATGTAGTAAACATATTAGAATCAAAATCACCTCCCGATATATCATTTATAATGCAAGCACCAGCTTCAACTGCTTGCAGAGCAACTTTACTGTTAAAGGTGTCAATAGAAATACAAGCATCAGGAAAAGAAGTGACGATTTGTTTGATAACAGGAATAACTCTCAGGTTTTCCTCTTCAACTGATACCAAGCTAGCATCAGGACGAGTAGAGTATCCCCCAACATCTATAAATGCAGCACCATGGTCCAAATGTTTTTGGACTTGCGCTAAAGCATCATCAATTGAATTGTTTTTGCCACCATCAAAAAACGAATCTGGCGTAATATTTACAATTCCCATTACTTTAGGAATTGATAAATCTATGAGCTTTCCTTTGCAACTTATAGTGTATTTTCGAGCCATAATTTAAAGTGTTAAAATGAAAAAAACCATTTCTCAGTACAACCAAGTGAGGTCAAAGTGCAAAGATATCTTCTCAAACAAAATGAAAGATTATGGTGCATCCTGGAGAGTGCTAAGAACAAAATCTTTAACAGATCAGATTTTCATCAAAGCTAACCGAATCAGAACGCTTGAAGAAACAGGCGTTACCCAGGTAGATGAAGGTATTGAACCTGAATTTATAGGGATTATAAATTACTGTTTGATGGCGTTAATTCAACTAAATCTTGGTGTGTCAAATAATGCTGACATGAAAACCGACGATGCTGATGAACATTTTACAAATCAATTTGATATTGCCTTTAATTTAATGAAAGCTAAAAACCATGATTACGGAGAGGCATGGCGTGATATGAGAGTTAGTTCATTTACAGATTTAATTTTAGTGAAATTATTGAGAATAAAGCAGATTGAAGATAACAAAGGCAAAACAGTAGTTTCGGAGGGAATTGATGCTAATTATTTAGACATAGTAAATTATGGAGTTTTTGCTCTTATTCAAATGCAAGAGCAGGAGGGTTAATTAGATGTTAAATTAATTAACATTAAAATTAAAGCCCAATATTTTAGCAGAAAATATCAAATAGAATGATGAAAATTTTAGAGTTTATATCTCGTGTTTTAGTAGGTTCCTTATTTATAGTATCTGGCTTAATCAAAGCCAACGACCCGATGGGATTTTCGTACAAGCTAGAAGAATATTTTTCGACAGATGTTTTAAATCTACCATTTTTAGAGCCTTTAGCTTTATATCTAGCAGTATTTATTTGTGTTGTTGAAATTGTTTTGGGTGTGGCAGTTTTAGTGGGTTCTAAATCAAAATTAGTTTCATGGTCACTTTTATCAATGATTGTGTTTTTTACTTTTTTAACCTTTTACTCAGCTTATTTTGATAAAGTAACAGATTGTGGTTGTTTTGGTGATGCCTTAAAATTTACTCCTTGGCAATCTTTCACCAAAGATTTGATTCTGTTCTTTTTTATTTCAGTAATTTTTATTCGCCAAAAACATATTCAGCGTAACTTAAAACGCGGTGATTTAGTCTACTTCTCATTTTCTTTACTCTTCATTATTTTATTTTCATTAGGGGTTATTTCTTGGACCTTTCCAATAGTTTTCTCTCTAATTACTTTTGTTGTAATTTATTTGATTAAAAACTACGTTAAATTGGATCAAAACGATTGGATTTTGGCTGGTGCAGCAACAGTGATTTCTACAGTTTTTTCAGTATACTGTGTCATGAACTTACCGATTCGAGATTTCAGACCTTACGCTGTTGAAAAGAACATAGAAGATGGAATTAAAGGGTGTGATGAACTAGGCTTACCCTGCCCAAAATTTGGTTACATATACACATTAAGAAACACAGATGGTTCTGAAAAGGAGATGACGGATAATGAATACTTGACATCAGGAATTTGGGAAGATTCAAGTTGGGAGATTGTTGAAACTAGTAATCCGATAACTATCCAAGAAGGTTATGAGCCCCCTGTTCATGATTTTAATTTAATTGACGATGAAACTGGTGACGATATTACCTATTCGGTGTTAAGTTATGATAGAGTGTTATTAGTAGTGTCATACGATCTGGATAAAACAGACGAGTCGAATCAGCAGGCATTAAACGACATAGCAGCTTTAGCCGAAAAAGCTGGTGTTCCTATGTATGGATTAACAGCGTCAAATTATGAAGCGGTAAATGATTTTAGACATAAAAATCAAAATATGTTTCCGTTTTTAACAGCAGATGGCACTATGCTAAAGACTATAATTAGATCAAACCCAGGCCTTGTATACCTTGAAAAAGGAACAGTAAAAGGCAAATGGCACAGTGATGATTTACCAGTTTACGCTGATATATTTTAAGAAAATTCCTAATGCTTATTTCTGTCAAGATGCCCATATTCTAAGTGGCATTAGATCTATTTGGCCTAGGTAGTTTACTTATATTTGAAGTATAAAAATAACTTAGTATGAGACAGAAAATAGTAGCAGGAAACTGGAAGTTGAATTTATTACAAAAGGAAGCGAGAACACTTACCAAAGCACTAGTTAAACATACAATTGAAAATGCGCCAAATGCTGAAGTTGTTTTGTGTGTTCCTCATCTTTATTTAGAAAAAGGAAACAATTGGACGTACGGATCATCAATAAAAATTAGTGCACAAGATTGTTCTCAACATAGTTCAGGAGCTTTCACTGGCGAGGTAGCTGCAAGGCAAATAAGTTCAGTAGGAGCTACCTATGTTGTAATAGGACACAGTGAAAGGCGAGAATATTTTAAGGAGGATGCAACCTTGCTTACAGCTAAGATAAAACAAGCTTTAGAATCAGGTTTAACCCCAATT
>TARA_B110000037_G_scaffold223182_1_pt1 | contig 41850 bp, 38 predicted proteins | sample TARA_B110000037 | Tara Oceans TARA_B110000037 (sample SAMEA4397196) | marine metagenome | biome: Polar Biome; feature: [MIX] marine epipelagic wind mixed layer (ENVO:01000061); material: water (ENVO:00002006), including particulate matter (ENVO:01000060) such as... | depth 10-100 m | reverse complement strand
TCGAAAGTATTCAAATGGAGATATCTACCGAGGCGATTATAAAAATGGCACTATGCCGATTCTGGCACCTATAAAGAAGGTACTTGGTTTGAAGATGAGTATATAGGAGAGTAGGGGATTCAATTAGTTGAACAACTTCTCAGCCCTTTACGCCAAACCATAATCCAGGTTGCATCAAATTTCAAAGCATAAAAAAACGGGACTAACATAAATTATCCCGTTTTTAATATATTTTTTATAATTCAAATCCGCCTTAGGCCGAGAAAGATTAAACCAATCCTTGATCGATCATTGAATCTGCAACTTTGACAAATCCTGCAACGTTCGCTCCTTTTACATAGTTTATATAATCTCCTTCTGAACCATACTCAACACATGCTTCGTGAATTGAAATCATAATGTTGTGTAATTTCTCATCAACCTCTTCTCTTGTCCAAGAAAGACGCAATGAATTTTGAGACATTTCTAAACCTGAAGTTGCAACACCCCCTGCATTAGAAGCCTTACCTGGCGCAAAAGGAATTTTTGCATCATGAAAAACTGCTATAGCTTCTGGCGTTGAAGGCATATTAGCGCCTTCCGCAACAAGCATTAATCCTTTATCAACTAAAGTTTTTGCATCATTTAAATCAAGCTCATTTTGTGTTGCACACGGCAACGCAACGTGAATATCGCATGGTGCATTCCATACTCTTTCACCTTCAAAAAACTGAACATCTTCAAATGCTTCAGCCATTTCTTTAATTCTTCCTCTTTTAACGTTCTTCAATTCCTTCAAAAAGTCTAATTTCTCAGTGTGAATTCCGTTTTCGCAATAAACATATCCTGATGAGTCAGATGCAGTAACAACTTTTCCACCTAAATGTAAAATCTTTTCAATGGCATATTGAGCAACATTTCCAGATCCTGAAACAGCAACTGTTTTATCATGAATTGAATCGTTATTCGCTTTGAACATTTCTTCAGCGAAATATACCGTGCCGTATCCAGTTGCTTCCGGTCTGATCAAAGATCCACCCCAGTTTCTGCCTTTTCCAGTTAAAACACCAGTAAATTCGTTTCTTAAACGTTTGTATTGACCGAACATATAACCGATCTCACGTCCACCAACACCAATATCTCCAGCAGGAACATCTGTATCAGGTCCTATATGTCTTTGTAATTCTGTCATGAATGATTGACAAAACTTCATGACTTCGTTATCTGATTTTCCTTTAGGATTAAAGTCTGATCCACCTTTTCCACCCCCCATAGGTAGTGTCGTCAATGAATTCTTAAATACTTGCTCAAATCCTAAAAACTTAAGGATAGATAAGTTCACAGATGGGTGAAATCTTAATCCTCCTTTATAAGGTCCAATCGCCGAGTTAAACTCAACTCTAAATCCTCTATTTACTTGAATTTTTCCTGCATCATCTAACCATGGCACTCTGAACATTAAAGTTCTTTCCGGCTCAACCATTCTCTCTAAAAGATTGATTCCATTGTACTTAGGGTTTTCATCAATGAATGGGATAATAGCTTCCGCTACTTCCTCAACAGCTTGTAAAAATTCAGTCTCGTGACCATTTAAAATTTTTACTTTTTCCATGAACTCATTAATCTGAGCGCTATATTTTTCTGACATGGTGAATAGTTTAATTTTTAATATTAGGTTGCCAAATTTAGATAATTTTTGAATAGAAACTATCGCTTTAGTTTTTTTTGAGTAATTATTTTAAAATGAATTGGATTGCTGACTTGAAATGAATCCGTAAATCATTTCAAATCCGCAAAGTTTAGAGAGGTTATTATGCGAGAAAAGTAGGTCTGTTTTCGAATGGAATTAACACTATTTTGCTGCCTTTTTAAAATCAATAATCAACTAATGTCCATCTAAATCCGTCTCAATTCCAATACAGAGAGTCGATATAATTTCTTAAATTGCAATGATGGTGCCTTTACAATGGATAATTTTAGTGTGTTTTGTCTTTATAACTGGCGCAAGCTGGGGACAACAGGTAGATGTGCCTCAAGGCGATTACGAATTCTTCGAAAACAAAGGGCAATGGCCAAATGGCGTGCTCTATCGTGCTAAGTTACCTTCTGGGAGTATTTGGTTAGAACAAGGCAGAATTCTTTACCATTTCATGGATTATTCTGAACTACAACATTCGCACGCCAATCCAGAATATTCGAATCATAAGAACGATTCACTTGTATTTCAGCAAGATCTCATAGCAGCAAGCTTTGTTGGAGCAAATCTGAATTTAACAACCAGTAAAAAATATCAAACCCCCTATTACAATAATTACTTTTTAGGAAACAATGAGCAGCATTGGGCTACCGGGGTTTATGGTTATCACCAAATTACTTATCATGAATTATACAATGGCATTGATCTATTATTTTTAGAGCAAGAAGGTGCACTTAAATATGAATTTCATGTGGCCCCAGAAAGTAATCCCGATCAAATTCAAATTAAATATGAGGGACACGAAAAAATTAAACTCAACAATCATGGAAATCTTATCGTAACGTCTAATTTAGGAGAGGTCCACGAGAAAAAGCCTTACGCCTACCAAATTAAGAACGGTAAAATTATTGAAATTGAATGTGCATTTGTTCTAAACCAAGATGTGCTTACCTATGCAATTGGCGATTATGATTCGGATGTAGAGTTGATTATTGATCCTGAATTAATATTTGCTACCTACAGTGGTTCTACAACTGATAATTTTGGAATGACTGCAACCTACGCTTATGATGGGAAAGGATATAGCGCCGGAACGATCTATGGAAATACTTATCCAACTCCAGGTCCTGCATGGAACACCACACCAAATATTACAATGATTCTAGTTGGTTCTCCAACAACAGATGTTTTTGTCTCGAAGTATAGTGAGGACGGAACAACCATGTTATGGACTAATTTTATTGGTGGTGGAGATAATACACAAGGAACAGAAACCGTGCATAGTTTAATTTGTGATAAGGACAATAACGTGTATCTGTATGGAGCAACCTCAAGCACCGATTTTCCAATTGAAGATGGTTTTCAAGATGTTTTTGGCGGCGGAGACCCTTTTAGTGTGCTTTATAATGGAACGAATTTCGGCACAACTGGTACAGATATTTATATTGCTAAGTTCAGTTCAGATGGCTTAAATTTAATGGGTTCGACATATGTCGGTGGAAGTGGAAATGATGGTGTGAATTATAAAATTTCTTCAGGGAACTATTCCTCAGCTGCTGCTTACGATTCATTGACAACAAATTATGGGGATCAATTTCGAGGTGAAATCATGATTGATTCGCTCAATAATATCATTGTGACCTCAAGTACTTGGTCAGATGATTTTCCAGTTGAAAGTGGATTTCAAATGACCAATGGAGGTTATCAAGATGCTGTCGTATTTAAAGTAGCCGCTGATTTTTCAAGTTTAATTTGGTCCAGTTATTATGGGGGGTCTAATAATGATGCAGGTTACTCTGTGAAGATAGATTCTAGTTACAATGTAATATTTGCCGGTGGCACCACTTCGAATGACCTTTCAGGAACAGCAGGCGGAATTCAACCTGCGGCTAGTGGCGGAAAAGCAGATGGTTATATTGTTAAAATAAATGAGGATGGGGACGCGATTATCCAGGCAACTTATGTAGGAACTTCTTTATATGATCAAGTCTTTTTTGTAGAGGTTGACCGTTGGAATAATGTGTATATCGTTGGGCAAAGTTTAGGAGTTATGCCAACAAGTCCAGGGGCTTACTCGAATCCGGGTAGTTCGCAGTTTATTTGGAAATTGAATCCAGATTTGGATGATACAGATTATACTACTGTTTTTGGAAATGGATCAAGTACTACAGATATTTCACCTTCGGCATTTTTAGTAGATTTTTGTGGAAATGTATATGTTTCAGGTTGGGGCGGAAATATATTGCCAGGTGGTTTAGCTACTGAAGACATGCCAACGACGGATGGGGCCTTTTTAGAGGAATCCCCAAATGGATTTGATTTTTACATGATTGTTTTAGAACGAGATGCTGAAGATATTCTTTACGGCACTTATATGGGCGGTTCATCAGCAGATGAACACGTTGATGGAGGTACTTCACGATTTGACAAATATGGGGTGGTTTACCAATCTGTATGCGGCGGTTGTGGCGGATTTAGTGATTTCCCTACAAGTGATGGGGCTTGGTCGGCTGAAAACTTGAGTTCAAATTGTAATAATATTTTGTACAAATTTGATTTTGAAATTGTACCAGTCGCAAATTTTGAAGTGGCCTTGCTCGAAGGGTGCGCCCCGTTTACTTTAACATTTGAAAACGAAAGTAATGATACCGTCAATTTTGACTGGTTTTTCGGTCCTGGGAGTGAGATTTTAGTGGATGGTGCTAGTCCTGTGGTTTTATTTACTGAGCCTGGTTCTTATGAAGTAACCTTGACCATTGAAGACACCATTTGCGGACTAACTGATACAGCTGTGAAAGTAATTACCGTGTACCCTGAATTGCAATTAGAGGTCGCAAATGACACAGTAGTTTGTGACGATTTTACTTATGATATTTGGGCAAATTCATTTGGTTCAGCAACTTCCTTTATTTGGTCTGATGATCCTGATTTTGGAACCACGTTAAATGATGATGATATGGATTCAGTCATTACTGTTACTCCTATTGAGACAACAACTTATTATGTAAAAGTTTCAAATGGATGGGAACTCTGTGACTTGATCGATTCAGTCACCGTCACCCATGTTAGTGGAGCAATTAACGTGCTTGGAGATACGACTATTTGTTTGGGAGATACGGTGCAGTTATTTGCCAAAAATTTAGTTCCAGAAGTGGATGTGGAGTTTGATTGGTCACCTAATACCTATATCATTGATGAATTAGATGGGTATGCATCTGCAAATCCGCCAAGCTCAATGTATTTCTATTTAACCGCCGTAACTGATTTGGGCTGCACCATTTATGATTCTGTTTTGGTGGAGGTTATTGTAATCGACCCAGCATCTATTTATGCTACAGCTACACCTCCAATTGTGCCTGAGGGCGGAACGACAACTTTAGAAGCATTTCCTATTGGGTTTGATTATTTGTGGGTTCCCCCAACTGGAGTGATGAATCCTACTTCAAGAGTGACTGATGCAACTGTGAGTCAAGATCGAACTTATACGGTGGTCATGACGAATGGTGTATGTGAAACATCTGCAGAGGTTACCGTAACCACTTATGAATACCTTTGTGGTGAGGTTTACATTTATGTACCAAACGCTTTTTCTCCAAATGGAGACAATAACAATGACATATTATATGTGCGTGGATTGAATTTGGAAGAAATTCAATTTAAAGTATTCGATCGTTGGGGAGAACTTGTTTTTGAATCAACTGATCAATCTGTGGGTTGGGATGGAACCTATAAAGGTAAACCCGTCGACCCAGATGTTTATGTCTATCATCTACAAGTGATTTGTTTTGATGGTCAAGAAAATTTGATAAAAGGAAACGTAACTGTGTTGAAATAATAAATTGAAAAGGATACTCGCCATATTGTTCATTTGTTTTGGGTTATCTTCTCAAGCGCAGGATATTCACTTTTCACAGTTTTATATGAATCCGCTGTATTTGAACCCGGCGCTAACAGGTAATTTTGATGGAGACTGGAGATTTACAGCCAATCAACGTAGCCAATGGCGTGCAGTTTCACGTCCATTTAATACCATGGCAATTTCTGCGGAAAATCGTGAAGGATTAATTTTGCCCGGACTTTATCATGCCGTCAATATTTTTCATGATGCTGCAGGTGATGGTAACTACCGAACGATTGAAATGAACTTATCTTCAAGCTATCAACGTTTTTTAGATATGGATTCAATTCACTCCGTAACGGCTGGACTGCAAGTTGGCTTTAATCATAAGCGGATCGATTTTTCACAATTTAGTTTTGACGATCAATTCAATGGTATTTATTACGATCCAGATTTGCCAACAATTGAGGCCTTAACCACAACAAGTCACACTGGACTGAATTTGTCTATCGGTGCAATTTATACCTATCAAACCGAAGCAAGAAAAAAAATTACTGCGGGCTTGGCTTGGTTTAACCTGCCACAAGCCAAACAAAGCTTTTACGGAAACGAACTAATTAAACGCGATAAAAGAGTTGTGATTCACGCTAAAGCAATTTATGAGCTAAATTTTGAGTGGGATTTGCAGCCTGGTATCTTTATGCAGTTTCAAGGTAAATATAAAGAACTGGTTATTGGATCAAATGTTCGTTATTTGTATAAAGACAAAAAGGGAGAATTTATAGCACCTTACGCTGGGTTATGGTTCAGAAATAAAGATGCAGTTTATATTACGGCGGGAGCGTATTACAATGATTGGACGGCAGGAATTAGTTATGACGTAAATGTATCGCAATTGTCACCGGCAAGTAATGTTAGAGGTGGACTTGAATTCTCAGTACAGTATATTTTACATCTTTTTAAACCAAAAGAAATTCAACATAGAATTTGTCCCGACTACTTGTAAATATGATCTTGATTAAATCGACTAAAAAATTTACGGTTAAATTATTACTCGGCTTTCTCCTTTTAGGACTAGCGCCGCCTAATAGCACGGCTCAATCTTTTACACAAATGATGGAGTTTGCAGATGAAAAGATAGTTGAAGGCGACTATTATTATGCACTTAAGTATTATCAACTCGCTATGAATATCGATTCAAACTCGGTAGAGGTTTTGTGGAAATTTGCAGAGGCCCAACGAAAATATAAAGACTATAAAAAAGCCGAGTATTATTATGGACGTGTCTATGCAAAGGAAGGCGGGCTCATCTATCCAAAAAGTATTTTTTGGCTGTCTACAATGGAACAATACAATGGCAAGTACGAATCGTCATTAGAACATTGGAAATTGACCAAAAAAGTTTTTAAAAAACAGAAAAAAGGCTACGAATACAAAAAATCACAACAAAGTATTAAAAGCTGTTTATGGGCAATTAAAGCCGTGAACGATACGACCGATTATTTAACGAATCCATTGCCGGCTCCCGTTAATTCAAAGGACGCCGAGTTAGCTCCTGTCATTTATGACAATCAATTGTGGTTTACATCCCTCAAGGCAGATTCGATTAATTATAACGAGGAGGTTTTAACAAAAGAATATTCGCTACAAATTTACACTGCCGACCTAGAGGATAGTGTTTTTAGTAACGTGGGTCTCTTAAAAGGAGTGAAAGAAAAAGGCTCTAATGGAGCGAATGGCTCCTTTAGTCCTGATAAGAAACGGTTTTATTTTTCGCGTTGTAATGAGAATTTTGAATGCAAAATTTATGTAGGCAAGGTAAAAGACGGAAGGATTATAGATGTAGACAGCCTTGGAGAAATAATCAATGCGCCGGGTGTGGTTTCAACCATGCCGCACAGCACTTCAATTAATGGGAAAGAATATTTGTTCTTCGTTTCAAACCGCGAAAAATCCGTTGGAGGATTGGACATCTGGTACAGTACTGTTACGGCGGGAAATAAATACGGGAAGCCTCGAAACGTGGGCAGAGGAGTGAATAGTTTGGATGACGACATTTCACCTTTTTACGATACAATACAGCAGAAACTATACTTTAGTTCTTCTTGGTTTGAAGGTTTTGGAGGGCATGATGTTTTTTACGCCGAGAATAAAGAATTGCGTTTCATGAATCCCCGTAATATGGGGATTCCAATTAATTCGTCTCAAAATGACACTTACTTTATAGTTGATCAAAAGAACGAACGATATTATTATTCTACCAATCGCGAAGGGGTGAGCTATGCTAAAAATCCAACTTGTTGCAACGACATTTTTACCGCGCATTTCCCTATTCTAAAACCGCCTACTCGTTTCGAATCATTAACCGATTTAAACAAGAAATTACCGGTTACTTTATTTTTCCATAACGACGAACCCAACCCGCGTACCAAGGATACGACTACGCGGTTAACTTATCCTGAATCGTATGACGATTATATTGCTTTAGAGGATAAGTACAAGCGGGAATATTCCAAACGCCTATCAGGCGATAAAGCCGAGGAAGCGAAGGAAGATGTTAATGATTTTTTCTTAGAATTTGTGCGTCAAGGCGTTGTTGATTTGGAGGAGTTTACACGTTTACTTAAAATTGAATTGGACAAAGGCTACGCAATTGAAGTAACGGTGAAAGGTTTCGCTAGTCCTTTGGCAAAAACGGATTATAATGTCAACTTGACTAAACGTAGAATTTCAAGTCTAATTAATTACCTCTATAAATATGAGGACGGAGTTTTCGCCCCGTATTTAGATCATAAAGCCAGTAACGGAGGCGATTTAACCTTTGTTCAAATTCCGTTTGGGGAATACACTGCAAATACCTTGATTAGTGATAATGTGAATGACAAAAAGAATTCTGTTTACAGCCGTAAAGCAGCACTTGAGCGTAAAATTGAGATTCAAAGTGTGAGTTTTGCAAAACAAGATACGACCTATGCCGAAATGGTTTTTAACAGCCAAATTCATGATTTTGGTGATGCCAAAAAAGGCGATACGTTAACGCATACGTTTACGTTAAGAAATACAGGTGAACAAAAATTGATTATTGAAGACGTAGAATTGGAATGTGGCTGTTTATCTTATAAACTTGACAAAACCGAACTAGAACCTGGAGAAGTTGGAAGGATTATACTCACGGTAGACACTAAAACATTAAGTGGCTTATCCGTCAGGAAATTGATTGTTAAGGCCAATATTGAAAACGGGAAAAAAGAAATTTCCATTACCACAGAGGTGAAAGATTGATGTTTTAATGCCTAAAACCTAATACCTAATGCCTTTTGCGTGGTGATTATTTTGTTAACTAAAATTCAGAAGTTCCTTGCTCCACAACGGACTCTTCGCTATTCATAATTGCTATTAATATCTTAAATCCTTGACCGCGGTCAATTAATACGAGGCGTTCGTGTACCAAACCAAATTGTTCTACGTTGAAAGTATAACTCAATTTAACCGTTGAAACACCATTGTTGATTTTAGAACTGAACCCTATTGTTTTAGAACGTTCAGTTTGCGGCCCCCAGCTAATAACAAGGTTTATAAAATCTTCCCACTCTTGTTCGCTCACTCCGCCGTCAGTATCTGCCAAGTTTGTAATAATGTAGTCAGTTTCTCCTGCATCTAATTTTTGATGAAATTCATCCGCCACTTTTTCAGCAGCACCAGTCGAACAGCTTGTGAGTGCTAATGTGCCAATTCCAATAAAAAGAATCAATAAATGTTTCATAGTTGGTGTTTAGGGTTCCTATCTATTCAAATGTAAGGAATTTTATGGAACCGTAAAATTGTGTTTTATCTTGAATCTCCTTTAAGGATGATTAAATCAGAAGCAGAAGCAATTGCCAATTGTTTCAAAAAGCTTATCTTCAAACCTAGAAAGAAGCGTCCTTTAAAGGGCGCATGTGCTTAAATAGAGTCATTAAATGAACCTTTTTAGTAAACATCTGTACTGAATTTCGAATGAATACAATAAAAGGCGTGAGGGAAATATTGAAAATAGTGATGATTAGTCTTGTCTTGTTGGTTGGCCTTCGCGCGAATGGGCAAGGCCCGAGTCTATCTCCCTATGACTTAAAAGCCAGCTATTTGGAGAAAAGAGCATCTTATGAAAGTGGTACTACAAAAAAAATAGCCGATAAAAATCAAGAAGAACTGGATCGAATAGTAAGCGTATTAGAAGAAAATGCACCCAATTCATACGAATACCATTTGGTAAAATATATTAATGGGAATTATGACGTGTCTTTGAAAGAGCATCTTTTTAAAGCCTACGAATTAAAGCCAGACGAGCGAGAAGTTAAACGCGAAATGTTCGGTTATTATGTGCTCATTGGAGATGCTGCAAAACAAAAAGAATTTGCGAAGTTGATTGAATCGACCTATTCAAAAAACACATTGAACTACTTTAAATTGTTGGCAGCAAATCCAAAAATGAAAACACTGTTTTTAAGTGGAGAAGCAGATGCCTACCCGCTGATGGTTTTGCAGCGTTTGGGTAAAGTTCGTTCCACAATCCACTTCATTAATTTGGATTTTTTGGTGAATGAAAAATACCGCATCAGCACACAAAAGAAAATAGGAATGTCCAATGTTCGTTTCCTTGGGCAAGAGAATATGTTTATCAACACGGCACTTTCAAAATTAATGTCAGAAGCCTATATTTCAACTACAATCAGTCAACGCTATATTCGTGAGTCCGCTGACAACTGTTATTTAACCGGTTTACATTATCAGTATCACTGTCCTGATCAAGTTGCAGAACTGACCGGTTTCTGGAAGAATGGGCAGCTAAATCTAAACGCATTAGTATTAAATTCTAGCACCGAAAAGAGATTGTATTCTAATTTTTTACCGCCTTTGTTAACCCTTTACAAAATTAAAATTGAAAGCGGTGAAAAGGATATCGTATTAAGGAGTGATATCGCAACATTGGCGAAAAAAGTAAGTATGGAGGAGAAGGTTGAGGGAATTTTAAAAGCATATGACCAAATTGAATGAAGCTCTTTAAGAAAGACTATTCAACATATAACGACGAAGACTTAATGGGCTTTTTTATTAAGGGTGATGAGAAAGCCTTTGAACAAATTTACGATAGATACGAGGCGTTTATGGTCAACTTTTTTTACCGAAAACTCTGGAGTGATAGAATAAAAGCCGAGGATTTTACGCACGATTTGTTTACGAAAATAATTGATAAACCCGAATCGTTTGATCCGAGTCGCTCTTTTAAAACATGGTTGTTTTCTGTTGCCAATAACATGTGCAAAAATGAATACAAAAAACAAGAAATTAGAAAGCCAACGGGTTATGATTTACCTGAAGGAGTAGATGCAAAAGACACTAATAAATTGCAAGATGTCGCAGTAGACGCATCAAACTTTAACACGCAATTAAAATTGGAATTAAATAAGTTAGGAGAGAAACATAGAGAGGTATTTATGCTTCGCCATTTTGAAGGATTGTCTTTGAATGAAATTGGAGAAACACTGGGAATAAATACAGGAACAGTAAAATCTAGATTGCACTTAGCCACAAAAACCTTGGCGGATAAATTAGAGGTTTTTAGAAAAACAATGATATGACAAAGGAAGTAGAAGATATCATCAGGAATAAAGCTTATTACGAGCTTTCGAATGATGAGCGCGAAAGTGTTGCTAAATATGCTCAGAATGAAGAGGAGTATAACAATATGCAATGGTTTTTGACGGGTACGACCGCTGCATTTGGAGCAGCTAAAGTAGAGGCTTCACCCGGTCTGAAAAAGGGGGTTGTGGAACATTTGACTGAAGCCAAGAAAAAGAAAGGTTTTTGGTTGAATTCGGTGGGTGTTTTTATGTTGCCAACCAATAAAAAATTCTATCAAAAGCCAGCATTTCAATTGGGGATAGCTGCCGCCACGGTCGTTGGATTATTATTTGTGTTAACTCCAAGTGTAGATTATCCTGGATTGGCTGTAGTAGATACCTTAAATAATAATCAAATTGAATTAGATGAGCTTAAGCAGAGTCCAGTTTCGGAGAATTTAGAAATTGAACTAGACTGGTCAAACGACACTGCCGTTTTAAGTGATGAATTGGTAGAAGATCTGCCGGCAGAACCTGAAGAAGTATTAGATTTTGCATTCGGAGATGCGAACGAAATAAATGAGATGACAGTTGGCGAACAAACAGCTTACAGTCCAATTTCAAGCGCAGAGAATAAAGAAGATATTGTAACCTTTGCTGCCCCAATGATTGAAGAAGTTGAACTTATGATGGGTGATGAAGAGGTTGAGATGTCCGAGGATATTAGTTTAGCGGAAGATGATTTGGATAAAATTACCACAACGGGTTCAATTTCTGCTCAAAAAGACAATAAGGCGATAACGGAAGTTGCTGAAAAAGAGGAGGAACGGGATAGAGTCAAAATTAGTAATTTTAGAAAAGCAAAAAAACAAGATGCAGACTTGAATGATAAATTTGATGATGCGGAACCAACAGCAGAGGGAAATGACGGCTATTTGGCACCCGGAAGCGCTAGTGGAGCATCAAGAGCAACAAGCGGCGAATGGATAAAGCCAAAATCAATGCATATCAATAAAACGAAAGAGTTGAACGCTTTGTTTTTTATAGAGAAATAATGCGTCTGCTTTCGGTAACACTAATCTTATCTTTTGTCTTATCGGCTTGTGATTCTGAGCAAGGACCCAGTTTTAATCGAAATCCAAAAGAGGTCGTCAGCGAATTTGGGATCGACGTTGAGGTGTATGATTATGAGAATTTCAAACCATTTCTAAACCAAAAAGATGATCAAATTCATATCATAAATTTTTGGGCAACTTGGTGTGTGCCTTGCGTGGCTGAATTACCTTATTTTGAGCAATTAGGAGCAGAGTACCCTGAAATCGAAATAGTTCTTGTGAGTCTTGATTTCCCAAAAAAAATTAAAGAGAACCTCATTCCCTTTATTCAAAAGAATACACTCAAGTCTGAGGTCATTTTATTGGATGAACCAGATGGGAATAAATGGATTCCCCAAATTGACCCAAATTGGTCGGGAGCAATACCTGCTACAATCATTTATAAGAGCGACAAAAGCAAATTTTACGAACAATCGTTTAACTTTGCGGAACTAGAAGAAGCAATTGCTTTATTCGACAACTAAATTTGAACTATGAAACTTACAAAGATTTTTTTATTCACAATTCCATTTATTTTCATTTCGTGCGGGGGTGCTGAGGTCACAGAAGATCTTACGGAACCATTGGACAGCTTAACTGAAAGTATTTCAAATAGCGAAGAGCCAGATGAATCAAGTAAAAATATTGGATATGAAGTCGGCGATATTGCAACAGATTTCAGCTTAATGAATATTGATGATCAAAAAGTGTCCTTGGCAGATTATGATGAAGCGAAAGGATTTATTGTGATTTTTACCTGTAATCATTGCCCCTATGTAGTTGCTTATGAAGATCGAATTGTTGCTTTAGATGCGAAATATAAAACGCAAGGTTATCCTGTTATTGCTATTAATCCCAACAATCCAGACGTGATGGAAGAGGATAGTTTTGAAAACATGAAAATAAGAGCCGCCGAGAAAGGATTCACCTTCCCTTATCTTTTAGATGATGGTCAAGAAATCTTTCCGCAATATGGTGCTACAAAAACACCTCACGTTTACATCCTGAAAAAAGGTGCTGACGGAAATAAGGTAGAGTATATAGGTGCAATTGATGACAATTATGGTGATGAATCTGCGGTTACAGTAAAATATGTTGAGGATGCCTTAGACGCTTTATTGAATGGAGAAGAACCTACTGTGACATCAACTGTGGCTATTGGTTGCTCAATCAAAATGTAAACGCCAAAGATGTTGAATGGCAAATTCGTTTAAAATATTAATACCGTTTATCGCGCTTTCATTTGCTTGCCAAATCACAAAAGAAGATGGTGTTCATATTGCTGGTGAAAATATAGACTATCAATTGATTCGCGACGATTTATACGAAGATAAGGAAGGCAATTTATATTTTAGAACGATTGATCGAAGTGCGGCGGATAATCCAGAACAACCTGAATTAGGAATGAAGTATTCCTACAATAGGTATCTTTATGTGGATAGCCTTGTTGATGGAAATACCATATTGACAACACCAGCGATAAAGGATGTGGTAGATGCTGAAACATTTCATAAAACGACAGGGAAACAGCAACCCAAGAATCCAGATGGTTCAAGTCCTTTATCCATGAGTCATTATGCGGATAAGAACAAGAAGTATTTTCTACTTCATGTGGCGGACGGAGGTGTATTGCATAAAAAATAAACGATAATTCATGAAAATAATTAGTCTTTTTTTTGTTTTTAGTTTGTGGACATTGAACGCAAATGGTTGCGGCTGTGACTGGTCAAGGAATTTCCTAGAACTGTGTTCAGAATCTGACGCGGTGATTAAGTTTAAAGTAAAAGGGTACGAAGAATACCAAGAGATGGGTAGCGAATCAAATCCACTTACCTTAGTTGTTGAAGTGTTAGCTGTGTACAAAGGGTTGATTTCAGGAGAAGAGATGCGATTTTCTGGTAATGATGGAACGCTGTGTCGCAAATTTGCGCGGGATTTCAAAATTGGGCGTGATTATTATTTTCAGTACAACTATCCTAATGATGGTGAGACCCCAATTTTAGATCTATGTGGAGAATACGCCTTATTGTCTGACTATGATGGCGTTCAAGGTGACGAGTATCAAGAAAATAGTACCCCAAAAATGACAGAGGAAGAATTCATGACTGCCCTAGAAGAAAACCTGGGTGAAAGCGCGAGCGCCTCAAACCGACCTTCATCTAATTTAAATGATGGTACAGCAAGAACGTTTAGTGATGCCCTACTTTATTCATTGTTCGGAGTTTTAATTTTATTACTAGCTCTGTTTGGCCGGGTGCTTTATAGAAGCAGGGTGTAGGTGGCGGTTATTTCTTATAAGATGACTATTGATTTTACCTGAATCTTTAAGTTCCAAGTTCCAAGTTCCAAGTTCCAGGTTCCAAATTCTAAAAAGAAAATCCACGAAGATTAAATAATTAAAAAGTCTTTTGTCTTTGATCTATTCGCTTTTATCTAAAATAAACTAACTTTAACATATGGATTATATTCTTCTAATCATAGGACTAATTGTAGGTGGAGTTGTGGGCTATTTGGTGGCTAAAATTGGCTTTTCTAAGGAAAAAACAGCAAACACTGGAGAGTTGCAACAATTAGAAGTGAAGGCGGCAACAATGGAGAATTCTGTTCATAGTTTGCAAGGCGATTTGGCTCAATCAAAAACTGATTTGGCCAAGGTGAATACAGATTATTTGCGTGAAATGCAGAGTGCCACAGAATGGAAAATCAAGCACAATGAGCTAGAAGATAAATTGCAAAATCAGAAAAACGAGTTAGAATCCTTACAAGAAAAATTCACGAAAGATTTTGAGCTAATCGCCAATAAAATCTTGGAAGAAAAAACCAATAAATTCACAGATTCTAATAAAAAGAATATTGATGCCATTTTAACCCCGTTAAAAGATAAAATTGGTGAGTTTCAAAAGAAAGTAGAAGACAATAATGAGAAGAACATTGAGCGATCCGCCAGTTTAGATCAGCACTTAAAAATGCTTCACAATTTAAATAAAGAAATTACACAAGAGACCAGGAGTTTAACCCAGGCATTGAGAGGGGACACTAAAACACAAGGGAATTGGGGAGAAATGCATTTAGAAGCCATACTAGCTAAAGCGGGCTTGCAAAAAGAAGTACATTATACCAAAGAAACCAATTTAAAAACTGAAGACGGCAGTAATCAACGTTTGGATTATATTCTCAATTTGCCAGACGGAAAGAACCTGATTCTGGATTCAAAAGTATCCTTAACGGCCTATAGCAATTATAACGACACTGATAATGAAAACGACCGAAAAGGTTATTTAAAGCAACATTTAGAAAGCGTAAATGCCCATATTAAATTATTAGGGGGAAAAGACTATCAAAAACTCCACGGAATTAATACACCCGATTATGTATTAATGTTTGTGGCGAACGAGCCCGCCTTAACATTAGCCTTGCAAGAGGATCAATCTATGTTTGAAAAAGCCTTGGATAAAAATATCGTGATTGTTTCAACTTCAACATTATTGGCAACGTTGCGCACAATCTCCTACATCTGGAAACAAGATTTGCAAAATAAAAACGCCGAAGAAATAGCGCGCCAAGCGGGTAATTTGTATGACAAATTTGTAGGATTTACAGATGATTTAATCAAGCTGGGTGGTCAAATGAAAACGGCAACTAAAACTTATGGTGAGGCCATGAACAAGTTGACGGATGGCTCTGGAAACCTCACCAAACGAATTGAAGATTTGAAAAAATTAGGCGTTAACCCGTCCAAAAATATTAATGATAAGTTGATCGAACGCTCGGATAGTTGATAGAGAATGGGCGAAACATTGATATTTATAATTTTATTTTGTGCGGTCTTTGCTGCTGTATATTTTATCGCTTATTTCATTGCCGGTAAGCGGATTCTTGGCAGAGGGTTTTCAATTTTTATAAATGCCATTGTGTTCTCGTCTCACCTTGGTTCTTCCTTTCCCTTTTTGATGTTGGAGTAGGTAATGATTGCTGCAGTGATAGCGCCGTTTTTTCTCCTGACCATAGACTCTCCATGTATTTTTGGGTTATTTTCTTGGATCATGTTTTGCACGGAGTAAAAGGAGTGGAAGCAATACCGCTCTTGAAGGAAATTCATGAAAGTGCAGAAATTGTGATTGTTTCAAACCAAATATTGCCTGAAGTATTAGGGCAAGCGCTTGATTCTGGAGCATCTAAATACTTCGTGAAAGATCTTCTATTAACGAATGCAACGAAAGATTTTATTGAAGAAATGCAAAACAAAGCATCTAAAAATGAGGGCTTTTGGTCTAATTTCTTGAAGTTTTTTCACAAAAAAACAGAATAAACCATAGTCTAAAAGTTTGACGATAATAAAAAAGATTGTTTTTTAATCGTTGTGGCATGTTTTAAAAATAAACAAACGCGCATTGTGTTTAGATGTAACTCTTTCCAGTTTAATGCGTAAGACTAAAAGATTTAACATAATCAGTGAATTAAGTTCTCTGATTATTGTATATTTGCCTAAATTTCTAATAAAAAGAAAAATGAAAAAAGTATTGATGATTGCAGCTATCGCATTGATCGCAGTAGCTTGTAACAAAAACCAAGCAGCAGTAAAGAAATTAGATGGTACATGGAGTGCAACGTCTTATACATATACTGAGGACGGAGTAACACTTGACTTGTTAGAGTCAGGATTTATCACTTCTGTAACTTATACATTTGATAATTGTAAATTGAAAGATGATGAGTTTTGTAATTTAACAACAACAGTTGTTTCTAGTTTTGGAACTGTGACAGAAGATGATTTGTATAGCGTAACGAATGATGGTGAAACTTTACAAACGAAAGATGATGCCTCTTCAACTACAGTAAATTCAATTACTATTGATGAGTTAACGAATTCTACGTTTAGAAGTTCTGAGACTGATGAAGACGGTAATGTAAGTGCATTCACTATGGAGAAGCAATAAATAATTGCTCCATTATAAAATTTAATCCTCTCGGTTTGCCGAGGGGATTTTTTTATGCTTGAATTTTGGTGAGCTCGGCTTTTAGTTCTGCCAGCCGTTTTATTTTGCCAGGCGCCCGAAGGTTTTTAGCCGAAGTCGTGTAATAATTATGATAATTCTCTAAATATTCGATTTGCGCTTGAATTCTTTGTAAAGGTGTGAAATTAACACCGTAAAGTGCCATTTCATCAAAAAGTTTAGCCGCCGTAACGTGATAGTCAGCACGACCTAAATAATCCAGATCAGCATCACACATCACCTTTTCCTTTAAATCAGTTGGAACCTCGCCGTGGCCCGTGGCCATTATTATTTTTTCAATCGATTTTAAGTCGGCATCTTGATAGCCAAAACGTGGACCATAATGGTAAAGCAATTCTATACCTAACACCTCGTTATCATCATATCTAAATAAGAAGCCACTATCATGAAAAAGTGCTGCTGTCCGAACTAAAAATAAATCATGCTTGTTTAACCCTTCTAATTCCCCATATTTTACCACGGCTTCTTCTACCATTTCCGTGTGTCTAAAGGAGTGATAGAGTAAATCTTCGCTGATTTCTGCTTTTAGTTTGGTTAAAATAAAACTGCGCAACCCACTAAAATCCGCAAGTGGAAGCCCAGTTGCTTTTCGCAATTCAATATTTGGAATTCGGCCTTCGCTATCTAGCGAATAATTGGGTTTAATACCTTCTAAATAAAACATGCCAATTTCACCACCATTTTTTATGGTAATATTTCCGCGTGGACTCAATTCAAAATAATGGGCAATTGTTGCCGCGAAATTTCCAGAAACGTTAATGTTACCAGCTTTAGAATTTTGTTCACAACGTGCGGCAATATTTACGGTATCACCCCAAACATCAAAGCTGAATTTGTGCTTTCCTACCACACCCGCTACTAAATCGCCCGTATGAATACCAATCCGGATTTCCCAATATTCGTTTTGCCAAGCTTTTAATGTTGCCATATCATTCAGCATGAAGTTTCGAATTTCATTTGCAGCCAAAGCCATTCTAATGGCTGGGTAAGGATCTTTTTCGGTAACTCCACCCACGGCCATATAAGCATCTCCTATGGTTTTTATTTTTTCAAGCTTGTATTTCAAAATAATCTCATCAAAAATGCTGAAATAAAAATCGAGCTTTTTAACCAAATCATGTGGGTCGCTATTTTTTGTGAGTTGTGTGAAATTGACAAAATCAGTAAACATTACACTGCAATTCTGTCGCTTTTTCGGACTTGATTTACCGTAAACTTTAAATTCATTTAACGTTTGTGAAGGTAAAATACTCTCCAATAAACGGCTAACTCTTTTATGTCTAAAAAACAGTTTTTTATATACCGCCATTTTTGCCTTAACCAAATTGGGTAAAAATGGTTTAGACAAATAGTCCATGGCACCCCGTTTTGTGCCATCCACTGAGGAATGTAGTTTTTCTAGATTAGATGAGGTGATTATGATTGTGGCATTTTCAACCCCGTTTATTTCATAAATTTTTTTCAGAAACAATTTGGTATTAATGTCTGGTAAATCTAAACTACAAAAAATTAAAGCAAATTTTTTTTTATGCAATAAATTCAATGCATCAACACTATTGCTAAATGTGAAAATATTGTGACCTGGACTTCGGAGTATGTCGAGAAGAGAAGATTGATCTTCCTCATTATTTTCAACAACTAGAATATTAAGAATTCGATCGAACATTTTTTGAGTATAGTAAATGTAAGCAATTTTATCGGATAGAAATAGTGGCCTTTATAGGCGTGTTACAAAATGAGGTGTCGGCGGTAAATTCGATTTACAATCTGCGGGTTGCGGGCAAGTGTTTGTTGGTGAATCTTCTAAATTTCCCAAATAGATGTTTTCTCCACCCAACCTGTATTCTCATTCACACCAACTTCAATCCAATCGTCGCTTGAGCGAAGCAGATCAACTTTGGTTCCTTCATGTAATTTAAACCCTGAAGGTGCCGTGTCAGAAGGAGAGGAACGGACTTCAACAAATTCTGTTATAATAACCGCGTGCGCACGATCAATGATATTTGATTTATTTAAATACGCCAATAGAATCATGAAAACCAATAAAAAGAGCGTTCCAAAGCTGAATGATAAGCTTCTGTTCTTCACTTTTTGTTTTTTCGTTGTAAAAAAGAAGTAGAGTGCAATTGCTAAAATAAAAGCGAATAAAATGCTGAGGTAGGCCCAGAAGTTAATTGAGAAACTAAACAGATTAATTTTCAACCAAGTCACAATTCCAGACTCGGCGGTATCTAAATCGTCATATGTTTTAGAATTCACAAACTTTAAATTAAATTGGGCATTTTGATTACTGGGATCAATTTTTAAAGCCTTTTCATACGCCCAAATGGCTTCACCTATTTGGTCTAATTTAAAATAGTTGTTTCCTAAATTGTAATATAATTCGGTAGACATTTGCTCGCTTCCAACCAATTTAGTGTATTCCGATAGTGCCGTTTCAAAATCTGAATTGGCATAGGCTTCATTGCCTCTAACGAAACTACTATCCTCAGCGAATGTAGCCGCAGTAAAAATGAATGCTATGAATAGAAACAGAACCTTCATGTTATAGTTTTTTATCCAATTCAATTAATAAGCCTTCAGTGTTGTTCACCGTTAGTACCACGTTCTCATGAGTGATAGGCGCATATTGTCCCATTTCAATTGCATTCCAAATTTTATTAAACTTTTCAATGGACTCATTTTCCACATTTCCAGTTGTCAAACGTTCAGCAATTTTTCGTTGTGACAAGTCTGATAAGCCAACATTGAATTTTTCCATGAAGAACTTATTCAATGTTGTTTGTAATCCTTTTAATGCTTCGGCATCTTTTCCTTGTTCAAGGTTCGCTTTTACCTCTTTTAATGCAGTTTCCGCATTTTTACCCGCCTTTTTTTGCTGCAAAACCAGCAGTTCTTCGTCTGAAATATTCTCTTTTTTCCGTCTGATAAAGATAAAGAAAAACGAAATCAATAGGGGAGATGAAACAAGTCCATAATAGGTCCAAGTGCCAAAAAAGAAATCGTCTTGCTCAAAGAATCCGCTTGAGTTTTCTTCGATATATTGTATGTCTGTATTAGCTAACTCTGTTTTTATCGGATCAATTTCCATGCTTTCACGTTTGTCTACCTGAATAATGAAATCATCTACCTGTGCCGTTTTCATTTTCTTATTTTTCAAGTCAAAATATTGAAAGGAATAACCTGGGATGGTGTAATTCCCGTAATGTTTTGGAATAACTACGAAATTATACTCGATTTTACCTTTAATTCCTGTACTAGAAACGCTTGTTTTATCTTCGATTTCCGGATCGTACTGATCAAATTCTTCAGGGACATCTAATTCGATTAACCCTAAGCCCTGCATATTTCCTTTGCCGTCAATTGTAATTTTAATGTCTATAGCATCTCCCATAAGGACGTGGTTGCTGCTAATTTCGCTCGTCACAGAAAACTCCCCAACCAATCCGGTAAAATCAAGAGAGCTACTTCCTGGAATTTTCTTTACGTCAATAGATAAAGTATTTGAATACGTCTCTTTTCTGAATTGATTAAAGAAATCGCGCCGGAACAATAATGAGGCGTAATAGGGTTCTAATTTTACTTCACCACTTCGCTGTGCAAAGCATACTTCTTCTCTCAAAACAATGGTATAATAACGCACCCCATTTATCGACTCCATATTGGTTTGAAAGCTCGTGCGATCTGGTTTTAAATCTTGGCGATATATGCCCACTACATCTCCTAAATCAAGCGCCTCGAATGAATCGGGACGCGATTTTGAATAATACTTCAATGTAACGGTGAAAGGTTCGCCTTTATAAACACTACTTTTGTTTGTTGTGAGACGCATATAATAATCCTGGTCAACTTTACTTACTTGTCCTTCTTCTGAAACTGTAATTTCAATTGGTTCAGAGACTTGAGTTTCTCCACCGCAAACCATTGTAACACCAGAAATGATATAACTACCAACTTCTTTTGCGCGCAATTGATAGGTCCAGGTTAATTCTGTGTTTTGCGTGCGCTGTCCGTTTACTATACTGATGTTATTCGATTGAGAACTTTGCGGGCCGCCTGCAACTGTTAGTCCTCCAAAATCGGGCTGAAGTACATTACAGTCATTGTTGTTAACAATGATTTGGAATTCAAAAACCTCCATGGCTGCCACTTGATTTGAGCTGACCGTTGATTGCACAGTTTTTTGCCCGAATCCGAGTTGAATACAGCAAACAAATAATATGAAAACACCAATTCTTCTCATTACTTTTTACCAATCAATCTTTCCTGAACTTCCAGTTCCAACAACTTTACCTTTGTCCAATCCCTCTTGAACTTTCTTTTCTTTTCGACTTGCCGCTTCTAGTATTCGTTTGGCTTGCTCTTTAGAAATGGGTTGATGTTTTGGGTCTCCATCTTTTGGGTCTCCATCCTCTTCTTCATCTCCTTTATTGCCATCTTGTTCTTCATTGCCCTCGTCATCCTGTTCGTCTCCTTCATCTCCTTTGTCATTTTCGTCCCCTTCTTTGTCACCTTGGTCCCCTTCGTCGTTCTCGTCCCCATTTTTATCTCCGTTTTCTTGTTCGTCTCCTTCATCTCCTTGATCACCCTCGTCTCCTTCATCTCCTTCACTTTGCTCCGGATTTTCTTCCTGTTGCTTCTCCTGTTCCTTTTTAAGAAATTGCGCGTAAGCCAAATTGTAACGTGTTGCTTCGTCTCTTGGATTTATTTTGAGAGCTTCTTTGTATGCGTCAATGGCATCATCTAATTTTTGATTTAAAAAATGGGCATTTCCTAAATTGTGATAAGTCCATGCTTCATCAATTTTCTCAGGTGCTATGTCAACGATTTTTTGGAATTTTTCCACGGCTTTTTCATAATCTTCGCTTCTAAAATAGGCGTTTCCAAGGTTGAAATTAGATTTGAAATTGAGCGGAGAATCTTCCACGGCTTTTTGATAATAATAAAGCGCGTCATCATACTCGGCATTTTCGTAAAAAATATTGCCCTTATACATACTCTTCTTTAATTCATTTTGCGAAGATCCGCTTAATGAACCGAGTAGAAATGTTCCTATTAATAAAATACGTATCATATTTCTTGCAATTTATGAATGATCCCTGAACGCCTTGCACTGAAGAAACTTTCAATGATTAAACAAAGTAATCCTAAGCCTAAAAACCACTGAAAATGATCTTTATAATCCGTATATAATTTCGAATCCATTTCTGTTTTATCAATTTCACGGATTGACTCTAATAGTCCAGCTAAATTGACATAGGTACCTTGTGCGGCTGTATAGCCTCCTCCACCAGCGCTGGCAACATCTCGCAACATTTGTTCGTTTAAACGTGTGGTAACGGTATTGCTGTTTTCATCCTTTTTCATGCCAACAATTTTGCCATTTTTAAAATCTGGAATTGGGGTTCCGTTTGCTTGCCCCATTCCCACTGTGCTCAGGATTACATTTTGTTCTTTGGCCGTTTGAGCAGCAGCTATCGCATTGCCTTCGTGGTCTTCTCCATCTGAAAGAATGATGATAGATTTGTTAATGCCATTTTCAAAGTCAAATGATTCCATGCACTTGTCAATCGCTAAACCAATTGCTGTTCCTTGGTTGGTCATTAACTCTGGTCGAACTGAATTTAGGAATATTTTCGCCGCCCCATAATCAATGGTTAGTGGCAGGTAAACAAAGGCATCACCAGCAAATACAACCACACCTACTTTGTCGCCATGTAGGTTGTTGAACAATTGCTCAATTGCCATTTTAGCCACCTTTAATCGATCTCTATTGGGATCAAGATCAAGCGCACGCATTGAGTTTGAAATATCTAATGCAATCATTATTTCTATTCCCTCTGACACAGCTTTTGTATTGCCTTTTCCGTATTGTGGATTTGCCAGCGCAATAATTAAAAAGGCGATTGCATTTCTAAAAAAGAAAAACTTCCAAAATGATTTTCCAGAAGAAACGGGCTGAGTTAGGTACTGCAACAAGCGTTGATCAGCCAAGCTTCCTAAAACCTTATTTTTCCAGCTAATGAGCAGGAAGTATCCTCCAATAAATGCAAGAATTGCAAAAAGCCACCACAAAAATTCGGAATGCTCAAATCGAAATGCTTCCACCTGATCAATCAAGTAAAAGTAAAGCCCGAAAAAAGCCATCCAAAAAATCCCTTCCCAAATAACTACGGAAAAGATGATTGTTTTGAAATTATATTTATGTACTTGCTCTTCCATTTTTATGGAATACTTTTTAATACTGTGTTTGAAATTATTCTGGACGCGACTATAAAAATGAGCGCCCAAATTAAAATGGCGTAATATTTTTCTGGTGGATCGGTTTTAAACTCTAGTACATGAACTTTTGATTTTTCAAGTGCATCAATTTCATCATAGATCCCTTCCAATTCGGTTTGATTTTTTGCGCGGAAATACTTCGTTCCCGTGATCTCAGCAATGTCATGTAATAGTTCTTCATCAATTTCAACAGGCATGTTTTGCATTTGTGTTCCAAATAAAGTTTGTACAGGGAAAGGGGCCATTCCTTCTTGACCTATTCCGATCGTATAAACTCGAACACCATATTCTTTCGCTATTTGCGCTGCAGTGATTGGACCCACATCTCCCGAATTATTTACACCATCTGTTAAAAGAATAATGACTTTGCTTTTTGCGTCGCTCGTTTCTAATCGATTAATAGCAGTAACAAGTCCCAAACCTATTGCTGTACCTTGGGTAACCATTCCAGTCTGCACATCTTCAAAGGCGTTTAAGAGTAAGTTATGATCTGTTGTAAGTGGAACCTTTGTATAAGCTTCACCTTCATAAAGAACAAGGCCAATGCGGTCAGAAGGGCGTTCTGCAATAAAATCCATTGCCACCTTTTTAGCGGCTTCTAAACGGTTTGGTTTAAAGTCTTCAGCAAGCATACTTCCCGAAACGTCCATGGCAAGGACAATATCAATCCCTTCAATGTTCTTTTTCTTATATGCTTCAATATCTGTGTCGTCGTGTGGACGCGCAAGGGCAAGAATAACCGAGCTTAATCCCACTAAAAAGACTAAAAAGTTGAGATGTCGAACGAAGGCAATCCCATTAAAGGATTTTTTTTCAAATAGGTCTAAAGAAGAAAGGTTAATGCGTTCAAAACTTCCCACCAAATTCTCTCTCCTTAAATACCAAAAAATCAAGATAGGTATGATTAGATACAGCCAAAACATATATTTATACACATAAGTGTAATCAAAAATTGATATGTCAAATAAATCAATTTCCACTATTCTTTTTTTCTTTCGTTCGTTTTACAAAATCTATTGATTTGAGGATGTATGCATAAGCGTCTTCATCACTCGGGGTGAACTTTGCAAATTTTACCATATCCGCCTCACGCAGTATTTTTCGGAGGTAAACCTTATCTACTTCGCTGATTGAAGCATGCTTCAAATCTGTAATAATTTCGCGTGTTGTTTGCTCCATGGCATGAATGTCAAACCGATTTTCTAAATAGGTGCGAACAGTGTCTGTTAAATCAGAATAGTAAACCTTTTTTTCAGGAGATTTCCATTCTTCACCGGCGAGTAATTTTTGCAAGGAGTCTAAGGCAATAACATGTGCTGGAATAATTTCTTCTAAAACCTCCTCTTCAACTTCTGGTTTTCTTCTTTTAACGTATCTGTAAATGCAGAAGGCAAGAATCAATGCGGCAATAATAGTCAACCAATACCAATTGGCATTTAACCAATCTTTACTTCGTTCTGAAAAAGGATAATTGACCGAATAAATGGGCTTGATATCTGCAATTCCTTTGCTCGTGTCAACTTGAACAGTTTCAACCATTAACTGAGCTGTATTGGTATAATAAAGTGAATCTCCTAGTCGAATTTCTTGTGAAGGAATCGTGTATTTCCCTTCTTCAAATGCCGTTATTAATAGGCGTTGTTCACGCAAATATGTGGTACTGGCAGAGTCCAGTAAAAAATCGCGGTCAATGGTTTTATCCACGATATCAATATCCTTTGTAAGGGCATCATCATATTCTGGCCAAATGATTAAAGCATTACCTTTCGGATTTTGATATTCAAAATAAACATGAAGCACAGTTTGTTCACCAATTCTAATGAAAGAACTGTCCAATTCAATCGAAGCTTGCTGCCCGTATAAGCTTAGAGAAGCACAAAAGAACAATATGTAGCTCAGCTGCTTCATCCGCGTTTTTTGAACAAGTTCATGAGTGGTTTTATGTATCCTTCGTCTGTAAATATTTCTGCAAAATCAGTTTTTGATTTTCTGAACATTTTGCGCAAAGCTTCATCTCTTTCTTCGGCCTGTTTCTTATATTTTCTTCTCGTTTTTTTTGAGGAGGTGTTTACCCACCTGGCCTCACCAGTTTCTAAATCCTTGAACTTTGCAATTCCAATTTTCGGCAATTCGTTCTCGGCTTTATCCATTACTTTCAGTGCTACAACATCATGCTTACGAGATGATATTTTGAGCGCATCTTCAAAGTCTTTGTCCATAAAGTCGCTCAAAACAAAAGCAATACTTTTTTTCTTGATCATTTGCGTGAAGTACTTCAATGCCATTGAAATATCTGTTTCCTTACCAGTTGGTTCAAAATTGATCAATTCTCGAATGATGCGAAGGATATGCGATTTCCCTTTTTTAGGTGGGATAAACTTTTCAATTTTATCAGAAAATAAGACCAATCCAATTTGATCATTATTAGAAACCGCCGAGAAAGCTAATACCGCACATAATTCCGTTATCGTTTCGCGTTTCAGTTGATTGCGCGTTCCAAATAAACCTGATGCGGAAATGTCAACCAACAACATTACCGTTAATTGTCGCTCTTCCTCAAATACCTTAACAAATGGTTCATTGAATCGTGCCGTTACGTTCCAATCAATTGTTCTTATTTCATCTCCAACTGCATATTCACGCACTTCACTAAAGGCCATACCTCTTCCCTTAAACGCCGAGTGGTATTCACCCGAGAAGATTTGATTGGATAAGTGTTTCGTCTTAATCTCAATCTTCCGTACCTTTTTTATGAGTTCCTTGGTTTCCAATTTGTTTAGTCAATAGGTAATAGTCTGTGGTTGTAAAATTTCGGGTGATAGGACATTGAGGCCTTTAAAATCCCCGACAAGCATTTATCTAGCTATGGTACTTCAACAAAGTCCATAATCTTTTTAACAATATCCGACTGTGTAATATCCTCGGCTTCTGCTTCATAGGTTAATCCAACTCTATGTCTTAAAACATCTGGACAAACCGCTCTTACATCTTCTGGAATTACGAATCCACGCTTATTTAAAAACGCATATGCCTTAGCGGCCAACGCCATATTAATTGATGCTCTTGGAGATGCGCCAAAGCTAATTAAGTGTGTTAAGTCATTTAAGCCGTATGCTTCAGGTGTCCGTGTGGCATAAACTAAATCGACAATGTATTTTTCAATTTTTTCGTCTAGGTAAATTTCTTTAACAAGGTCTTTCGCCTTTAATATTTGGTCAATTGTTACCACCGCGTTTGCTTCAGGTAAACCGGCAGGTGAAATACTTTTTCGAACGATTTCTTGTTCCTCAGCTTTGCTTGGATAATCGAGGTATACTTTTAACATAAAACGGTCAACCTGTGCTTCTGGTAGCGGATATGTTCCTTCTTGTTCAACCGGATTTTGAGTAGCCATTACTAAGAATGGTTTTGGAAGGTCGTGTGTCGTTTGGCCTAAAGTCACTTGGCGTTCTTGCATGGCTTCTAAAAGTGCACTTTGTACTTTAGCTGGTGCACGGTTAATTTCATCTGCCAAAATAAAATTTGCAAAAACAGGTCCTTTCTTTACTGTAAACTCCTCCTTTTTTTGGTTGTAGATCATGGTCCCAATTATATCGGCAGGCAAAAGATCAGGTGTAAACTGAACACGGTTGAAGTTTCCTCCAATCGTATCTGATAGGGTTTTAATCGCCAAGGTTTTTGCCAAACCAGGTACACCTTCCAATAGAACGTGGCCATTTGCCAATAAACCAATCATTAAGCGATCGATCATATATTGTTGTCCAATAATCACCTTGCTAATCTCTGCATTCATCACATCTAAAAAGCTACTTTCTTGCTGAATTTTAGCGTTGATTTCTTCGATTGTTTGCACTGAATTATTTTGATCCAATTCTTCCATAATTATTATTTACCATTCTACAAAAGTGGTTCATTGGAAATAGACAAATCTTTATTCATTTTAATTTTGTTGTATTTACAATTTACCGCTAATGTGTAAAGTTACGCAGACCGCGAAGGGAGGTCGGCTAAAGGGCTGTTAAAAAATGTTAAGGATTATTAACAACCTGCTATTTGAACTAACAAATAGCACTCTAGACTGTCTATTTCCCGTGTTTTAATCTAGACCATATTTTTCGTAATGTTCAAAAGCCCTTTCGAAATAAGCTACCCAAGTCATGTTTTTATCTCGAAATCGCCTTCGAATCTTTTCAAGGTTGAATCTAATATCATGAATATATTGGTTTGTTTCATCAGATGAAATTGTATTCGCTTCAGATAGTATTGAATCCTTTCCGTATTTTTCGCAGAGAATCGGAATTGCAATGGAGTGTAAGTTGAGATACATGGATGGTTTTAGTTTGCTTTCCGATTTGCAATGCCAGCCTCCAAATCTCCACGCTCAAAACAATTTTTCATGTAATAGTCATAGGCACTGTCAATCGATTCAATATAGTATTGAACGATTTCTTCTGTAAAAATAGTTTCGTTTTCAATTTGTAGATAGACCGCTTCATGATAGCGAAGCCCAGTTGATTCAGTTGTGTCTTTCCAATAAAATTGAGCAACTCCTGGATGCAAATGCTTCAAAAAGTTATAAGAGATTAACGTGTCTGAATGATCGATTTCATAAACTGTGTCGTTGTAGATTCGGAGCCCATCATTAATACAAACAATGCGTGACGGCAGATCGCGAGCATTTTGCATTTCTAATGTATTCGCTTCAGTTGCTTGATTGGAATCAATCGAAGTTTTGTAAGGTTCTTCTGTTGGCGCCGCACACCCGAATAAGCCTATTAAAACAAATACGACAATTGAATTACGTATAAAAAATGAAAATTGAGCATTATTCATTGCAATTACAAATTGTTTTAAGCATTTTCAATTTAACAATCCGCCAAGGCAACCCGAATCGCCAAACCACCTTGCGAGGTTTCTTTATAATTCATATGCATGTCCTTTGCCGTTTCACGCATGGTGTTTACAACTTCGTCTAATGGAACTTTTACTTCTTTCGGATCTGTATCTAGCGCTAGTTCAGCCGCATTTATGGCTTTAATCGCGCCCATTGCATTGCGCTCTATACAAGGAATTTGCACCAAACCTCCAATCGGGTCACAGGTCAATCCTAAGTGATGTTCCATAGCTATTTCAGCCGCAATCATCACTTGCTCTGGACTACCGCCCAACAACTCTGTCAAAGCCGCAGCAGCCATTGCTGAAGAAACCCCGATTTCCGCTTGGCATCCTCCCATTGCTGCCGAGATAGTGGCACCTTTTTTGAAAATACTACCTATTTCACCTGCAACAAGTAAAAAGCGTTTAATCTCGTCAAATCCAGCTGCGTGGTTTTCTATTACTAAATAGTACATGAGTACTGATGGAATAACTCCTGCACTTCCATTTGTAGGCGCTGTAACAACTCGTCCAAATGAAGCATTCACTTCATTCACAGAAAGTGCAAGGCAACTTACCCATTTTAAAATTTGTCTAAATTTTACTTCGGTATTTCGAATTTCTGCAATCCACTCTTGAGGATTCGTATAATGCGCTTCTCCGATTAATGTTTTATGAGAATCGTAGGCTCTTCTTTTTACATTAAGCCCGCCAGGCAATCGACCTTCTGTATGACATCCCAAATACATGCATTCGAGCATAGCATCCCAAATACGGTGTAATTCAGTATCAATACCTTCGCTTGTTCTGAGTGTTTTTTCATTTTCTAATACAATGTCAGAAATAACTAATCCCGTTTTGGCGCAATATTCAGAAAGTTGCGCTGCTTTTTCAATAGGATAAGGGTACGTGCCCGCGTTGACTATTTCCACGGCGTGTTGATCGTTTTTTTCTTGAACAACAAACCCTCCTCCAATTGAATAGTAAATCTCTTGTGAAAGAATTTCACCGGCACGGTAGGCTGTAAATTTCATCCCGTTTGAATGAAAAGGCAAAAATTCATTATTGAAATGAATATCTTCTAGAATATCAAAACCTATCCTTTTTTCATTTCCAAGCAATAAACGCGATTCGTTTCGCACGGCGTCTAGTGTGGGCTGAATTTCAGCTATTGGCATTCGTTCAGGATCCTTTCCGCACAGACCTAAAACTAAGGCCATATCCGTTGCGTGTCCTTTTCCAGTCATTGAAAGGGAGCCATACAAATCAATTTCAATCGAATCACATAATTTCAACCAGTTATTTTCAGCAAGTAGTTCGAGCCAAGCTTCAGCAGCACGCCAAGGCCCTAAGGTATGTGAACTCGAAGGTCCAACTCCAATTTTGAGCATGTCAAAAACGCTGATGTATTCCATGGTTTTACGTAGAATTAAGTGAGTAAATTTAGCTTAATTTTAAGGATTCATGTTGTTTTAATTTGATTATCATCAAGTGAGCAGAAAATGCAAGAAAATAGGCGTCCAATTTTCACAAGGCTAGATTTTCACTACCATTTAATAAATAGCAGGTACCGAATTGACTTAAAGTGTTAATTTTACAAAAAGATCGAACTGTGAAATACCTTTATATTACTTTTTACCTTTTAGTTTTAGCCGCGTGTGGTGGCGAGTCAGATGATCCTATTGATATCATAGATCAGCCAAATGATGACACAACCATTGTTTCATTTGATTCTTTAAAGTTTTTCAATAATCAAGTTGCTGCCAATCCAGGCAATTCTGACTGGTTATTTAAAAGAGCAGTGTATTCCTTAGGAAAAGGAAATGCCGCGTCTTCAAAAGCAGATTTAGAACTTGCTATGCGTTTTGACTCCATGAACATGGATGTCCATTTGTTGTATGGTAATCTCCAGCTCTCAATGACGCATTTGGATACGAGTAAATTTCATTATGAGTATATTTTAGAGCGCGACAGTTCCAATACTGGAGCATTAATAGGGATGAGTAAATTATACGCCTTGCTAAATAATTCCGCAATGGCAGATATTTATATTAGTTCTGCCTTAACCGTTGATCCATACATGGCAGAGGCCTATTTTATGCGTGGAATTGTTTACCGATCAGATTATTACGAAACAGCTCGTCAAGAGAGTTGGGATATCGCAGTTTCATCCTTTCAAACATGTGTAGAGCAAGATCCAGATTATTATTCCGCTTATATTGAAATGGGCGTAATGTATGATCAGGCAGGGTCTGAACTGTCGCTAGAATATTATAACTCGGCGTTGGATATTTTTCCAGAAAGTCAAGAAGCATGGTACAATATCGGAATGTATCACCAGACAAGAGGAAACGTGAATAAAGCGTTGAGCGCCTACACCACTCTAAACGAGTTGGATTCCGCTTGGGCAGACCCTTATTATAATCAAGGGTACTTACATTTGTTAATGACGAAGGATTTAGATAGCGCAATTTATTATTTCACAAAGGCAACGGATCTTGATCCAGAATATTTTCAAGCTTATAATAACTTAGGCTTGGCTTACGAAACTAAAGGAGATCTCGATAACGCTAAAAAATCATATCAACTGGCTGTTGAAGCCAATCCAGATTTTCAATTGGCAAAAGATAATTTGGATAGGGTAAAGTAATGGATTGGATGCAGAAATTGCGGAATCCCTTTATTCAGCAATACGCCGTTGAAATTCTATTCCCACTGTTAGGATACTTCTTTTTTGATTGGGATATTTTAATCATAGGGGTTTATTATTTAGTGGATCATCTCTGCTCTCAAATCCTGTTTTTTAGAAGAGCGCATTGGGTGAATGTAAAAGGATGTAATTCTGTTGGCAATCAAATTTTATTGGGCGCAATATTGGCCTTTATTTTATTTTTGGGCGCCGAAGTAATGGGGTTCAATTATGTCATTATGGAAACGCAGAACATTAATCAAGCTGCGGTTATTGAAGGTTTTTATTCATTTGCACTTTCCGAATTATGGTTATTGTTCCCAATCGTGCTATATGTATATCATCTCAAAGATTCATTTACATTTTATGCACGTCGTCAGTATTTAAAATTGAACTTCAAATCTTATGTTTTCTGGGATGCAGTGAGTGGTTTAATCATTCTGCTTTTGTTTGCACTCGGCGCTTTTTTATGGGTGAAGTTTTCCATTCAAAATGCGTTAATAATTTTCGTGTTTATTGGAGTTAAGATAGGATTTGATTTAACAATTAAGAAATTGATAGAGAAGAAGTCCTTATTATAATACCTCACCTCTAAACCTGTTTTGCGCATTTCAGCATTCAACCGTAATCGATTTTATGAAGTAAAAACCTTCAGTTTATAAAACCGAAACAATAGGTGTTAAAACCTATTAAAGGACTAAGCATGTCGTTAGACGATAAAAGCCCGCTGTTCAGCGAGAAACTGCGCCTACTTTTCAAAATTACCCGTAATTTCGTAGTCTAACGATTGACCTTTTACAAAAATCTTAATAAATATGGTTGCATCCTATGTGGGAGCAGGACGTAACATAGGAACCCTTTAATACAGTGCATTAACGGGTTCAACTTTTTACGCAATACGTGTTTTATTAATAGGCGCGTTCGCTGCTTCCTTCCATGTAATTAATGAAGGCTTTATTCACAACTTTGTTTCCACCAGGGGTTGGATAATCACCAGTGAAATACCAATCTCCTGTATGATTAGGGCATGCTATATGTAAGTTTTCTATTGATTGATAGATGATTTTTACTTCAGCATTAATATCTGGTGGTGTTAAAAGTTCTGCCACTTTATCTGAAATGGCTTGCGCCGTAAATGGACGATAAATATTTTTAACGTAGTTCTCAATCTGTTCTTTTTTGAGTTCCTCTTGCGCCTTGCAAAGCTCATACGTCTCTGTTAAAATATTTTCCTGTCCTTTATCTTTCAATAATTCCACCGCAGCAACAAATGCAATGAAATCGCCCATTTTTGCCATGTCAATGCCATAACAGTCAGGGTAACGAATTTGCGGCGCACTTGATACTACCACAATCCGTTTTGGATTTAGGCGATCTAAAATTCTTAAAATACTCTTCTTTAAGGTTGTTCCACGCACAATCGAATCATCTACAACAACTAAATTGTCTTGATGCTCGCGAACTGTGCCGTAAGTAATGTCATATACGTGAGCTACCAAATCTTCTCGGCCATAATCTTGTGAGATAAACGTTCTAAGTTTAGTGTCTTTAATTGCAATTTTTTCAACGCGGATTCTTTTGGCTAGAATTTTATGTAATTCGTCGTCAGTAATAGCATCCCTCTTTTCTTTGATTAGGTCAAACTTAACTTTGTTTTGGTATTTTTCTAATCCTTTTATTAATCCAAAAAAAGATGTTTCTGCCGTATTCGGAATATAGGAAAATACCGAACTGTCAACTTCGCCATCAATTGCTTCAACGGTTTGTGGAACAATTAATTTCCCTAACTCTTTACGCTCATGGTAAATGTCCTTATCACCAGGTCTTGAAAAATAAATCCGTTCAAATGAACATTGTTTAAGCGCTCTAGGTTCATTAATTAAATGCTCAGCGATCTCACCTTCTTTTTTAATGATCAGCGCATGTCCAGGAGTTAATTCTTTTACTTGACCTATATCCACGTTGAATGCCGTTTGAATAACCGCTCTTTCTGAGGTTACCACACATACTTCATCGTCCTCATACCAAAAAGCGGGTCTAATTCCAGATGGATCTCGTAAAACGAAAGCATCACCATGTCCCATTAAACCACACATTGCATATCCACCGTCCCACATTTCTGAGGACTTTTGAAGAATATTGGCAATGTCTAATTCTTTTCCAATCAGGTTGTAAACGTCACGGTTTGAATATCCGCGCGGTTTAAAGCTATTATACAGGTTGGTGTTTTCTTCATCTAAAAAATGACCAATTTTTTCTAAAACAGTTACCGTATCCGCCATTGCTTTTGGATGCTGGCCTAGTTTTAAAAGGCGATTGAAAAGTTCATCATTATTGGTCAGGTTAAAATTACCTGCAACAATTAAACTCCTTGTTTGCCAATTGTTTTGTCTTAAAAATGGATGACAACTTTCGATTGAATTACGGCCAAATGTTCCATATCTTAAATGACCTAAAAACAATTCACCTGTAAATCCAGCATTTGCTTTTAAGTAATCTATGTCTTTTAATAAGGCTGGGTCTTGATCCTCAATTTCTGAAAATCGAGCATTTACTCTTTTAAAAATGTCTTGAATCGGTTTTTGATCGATTGATCGAACTCTACTTATATAGCGCTGTCCTGGCTCAACATCAAATTTAATATTAGCCAAACCAGCACCGTCTTGACCCCTATTATGCTGCTTCTCCATGAGAAGATACATTTTGTTTAGCCCGTAAAAAGCTGTACCGTATTTTTTAAGGTAGAATTCTAGTGGTTTTTTTAGCCTAAGAAGGGCAATTCCACATTCGTGTTTGATAGCGTCACTCATGAAGCAAAAACTGAATTATTTAGAGTGCAAAAATAGGAAAGTCATTTGTATTAAACACGGTTTAAATTTATAAATAAATATTTTTCAACAGATTCTTTGTTAATAAAATTAAACATTGTACATTTGCAGCCCGATTTTGGGAGAATTGTTTATAAATTAAAAATTAGATTATTGTGGATACATTAAGCTACAGAACGATTTCAGGTAACAAGGAAACTGCTAATAAAAAGTGGTTGTTAGTTGACGCTGAAGGAGAGACGCTAGGAAGACTAGCGAGTAAAGTAGCATTCCTTATTAGAGGGAAACATAAGCCTAATTTCACACCTCACGCTGATTGTGGAGATAACGTAATTGTTATCAACGCAGAAAAAATCACCATGACTGGAAACAAGATGGAGACGAAACAATACATTCGTCACACAGGTTATCCAGGTGGACAGAGAATTTTAACAGCGAGACAGATCATGGAGTCTCATCCAGAAAGATTGATCGAAAAGGCTGTGAAGGGAATGTTGCCTAAAAATAAATTAGGGAGTGCTTTGTACAGAAACTTAAAAGTTGTTGTCGGAAGTGAACATAATCATGATGCACAGAAACCGGAAGCGATTAAATTAGATTCAATTAAATAAGAATATGAGTGTAGTTAACACATTGGGTAGAAGAAAAACAGCTGTAGCCAGAGTATATCTTTCTGAAGGTACAGGTAAAGTTATCATTAACAAGAGAGAAGTAGGTAACTATTTCAAAACTCCTGTTTTATTAGAAAAAATCAATCAACCATTCGCATTAACTGATACTGTCGGGAAATACGACGTAGTAGCAAATATTGACGGTGGTGGAGTAAATGGTCAAGCGGAAGCGCTTAGATTAGGAATCTCAAGAGCATTGGTTGAAATTTCTGAGGAGAACAAACCTTTATTGAAAGCAGAAGGATTAATGACTAGAGATTCTAGAATGGTTGAACGTAAAAAACCGGGACAGAAAAAAGCGAGAAAGAAATTCCAATTCTCGAAACGTTAATCTGTTTCTCCAATTTATTTGGGGAACTACCAAAGACGGCTTTTCAAGGAAAGGTCGCGATTTAGTATCTAAATTACTGAGATTACAATTGTACTACTCAGTGGTTGCTTTATCATAAAGTTTCTGCTATCGCAAACGAAGCAGATTAGAAAAGTAAAAAGAAAGTAAAACAAAATTTAAAAAAACAAAAAAATGGCTAGAGCAACATTTGAAGAATTGTTAGAAGCGGGTGTTCATTTCGGACACTTAAAAAGAAAATGGAACCCATATATGGCTCCATATATCTTTACTGAGAAAAAAGGTATCCACATTATAGATTTAAACAAGACGATTGCACATCTTGATCAAGCTTGTGCGGCGTTAAAACAAATCGCAAAATCAGGAAAGAAAATTCTTTTTGTAGCAACTAAGAAACAAGCGAAAGATATTCTTGAGGAAACAATCAAACCTACAAGAATGCCATACGTGGTTGAAAGATGGTCTGGAGGAATGTTAACTAACTTCGGAACAATCAGAAAGGCAATCCGCAAAATGTCAGCAATTGACAAAATGGAAGAAGATGGAACAATGAAAACACTTTCTAAAAGAGAGCGTTTACAGTTGTCTCGTACAAGAGCTAAATTGGACAAAAACTACGGTACAATTGCAGACATGACTAGAGTGCCTGCTGCTGTGTTTGTAATTGATGTTTTAAAAGAGCACATTGCTGTTAAAGAAGCAAACAAATTAAATATTCCAACTTTTGCAATGGTTGATACAAATTCAGATCCCCGTGATATTGATTTTATCATTCCATCAAATGATGATGCAACGAAGTCCATCAATACAATTATGACTAAAGTTTCTGCTGCTATCATGGAAGGTTTAGAAGAAAGAAAAGTATCAAGAGATAAAGCTAAAGCGAGTAAAGAAGCTGCTGAAGCTGCTGCTAAAGCAAAATCTGCCGCTGCTGCTGAGGCAAAAGCAAAAGCTGCTGAAGCTGCAACTGCTGTTGCTGAAGAGGCACCAAAAGGTACTGAAGAAAAATAATTAGATTAAAAATTCCGGTTTCCAATCGGGCAAAATAATAAGCAAATGAAAATTACAGCTTCACTCGTAAATGAGCTAAGACAAAAAACTGGTGCAGGAATGATGGACTGCAAGAACGCACTAGTTGAAGCAGATGGAGATATGCAAGGTGCTATCGACGTTCTAAGAAAAAAAGGACAAAGAGTTGCAGAAAAAAGAGCAGACAGAGATTCTAGCGAAGGTGCTGCAATTTCAAAAATTAATGCAGATAACACAGTTGGTGTTGCAATTGTATTAGGATGTGAGACTGATTTCGTTGGAAAAAACGAAGGATTTCAAACGTTAGCTAGTCAATTCGCAGATATTGCAATTAATTTTAACAACATGGATGATTTCTTAGCTGCTGATTTTGGCGGAATGACCGTTGCTGAAAAATTAATTGAGCAAACTGGTGTAATTGGAGAGAAATTAGAAATCAAAGCTTTTGAAAAATTAGAAGCTCCGTATGTAGGTACTTATGTGCACATTAACAAAATTGCTGCCCTAGTAGGGTTAAACAAACAAGTTGATAGCGCCGCAACACTTACTAAAGATCTTTCTATGCAAGTTGCTTCTATGGGAGCAACACAATTATCTTACAAAGATTTTACTCCAGAATTTGTAGCCTCTGAAACAGAAGCTAGAATTGCGGTGATTGAAAAAGACAATATTGAATTAGGACGTTTAGGTAAAACACTTAAAAATGTACCTAAGTATATTTCAATGGCTCAAATAACTGAAGAAGTTTTAGCTGAAGCTGAAAATGAAGCTAAAGAGCAATTGGCTGCTGAAGATAAGCCTGAACAAATTTGGGATAGAATTTTACCTGGTAAAATGGATCGCTATATTTCTGACAATACAACATTGGATCAAGAAAAATGTTTGTTAGATCAAAAATTCATTAAAGACGAAAAGATGAGCGTTGCCGATTATGTATCTTCTAGCGGAGATGGATTAGGTGTGACAGGATTCAAACGCGTTGCACTAGGTTAACTACTTATTTAAATCCTGACTTTTGAGTCAGGATTTTTTTTGCCTAAAAATTAATTATTGATTCGTCCACCTCTAGTGGAGAGTTCATAACAAGAAAAAAAACTAAACCAATGATGAAATACAAACGGGTACTTTTAAAATTAAGCGGTGAAGCCTTAATGGGTGATAAACAATTTGGAATTGACAATAATCGATTAGATGATTATGCCACTCAAATTAAAGAACTGCATGATGCTAAAGTAGAAATTGCAATTGTTGTAGGTGGCGGTAATATATTTCGTGGTGTACAAGCCGAAGCCGGGGGAATGGATAGAACCCAAGGGGATTATATGGGGATGTTGGCCACAATGATTAATTCAATAGCCTTGCAAGCAGCCTTAGAAAAACAAGGGGTATACACTAGACTTCAATCTGCAATTGAGATGAAGGAGATTGCAGAACCTTATATTAAACGAAGAGCGGTTCGACATTTAGAGAAAAAAAGAGTTGTGATTTTTGGCGCCGGAACAGGGAATCCATATTTTACGACAGATTCTGCAGCCGCCTTGCGTGCTATTGAAATGGGTGTAGACGTGATTTTGAAAGGAACGCGTGTTGATGGAATTTATACTTCTGATCCTGAAAAAAATCCGGATGCCAAAAAATTTGGTGCGCTAACCTTTGATGATGCCTACAATAAAGGGTTGAACGTTATGGATATGACGGCTTTTACACTTTGTAAAGAGAATAATGTTCCGATTATTGTTTTTGATATGAATACGGTTGGAAACTTAATGAAAGTTGTATCCGGAGAAAAAATTGGTACTTTAGTGACACTATAATTAATTAAAACTATGGAAGAAGAAATTGATATGCTTCTTGACGAAGCTAAGGATAGTAATAAAGGTACAATTGAACACCTGATGGCTAACCTTGAGAAAATTAGAGCGGGTAAAGCTACCCCGTCAATGCTTGACAGTGTAAAAGTTGAGGCTTATGGAGCATCAAGTCCATTAAACCAAGTTGCAAATGTAAATACCTTAGATGCAAGAACCATCACGGTTCAGCCTTGGGACAAGTCAAACCTGGATGCAATAGCAACTGGAATTATCAATGCTAATTTAGGTTTGAATCCGCAAAGTAACGGGGAAAGCATTTTGATTAATGTTCCAGCTTTAACGGAGGAACGCAGACGTGAATTCGTGAAAAATGCTAAAGGTGAAGGAGAAGCAGCGAAAGTAAGCGTGCGCAATAATAGAAAAGAAGCCAACGATTATCTGAAGAAATTAAAGGGTGAAGGTTTGTCTGAAGATCGCACGAAAAATTTAGAATCGATTGTTCAGGAGCTTACGAATGAAACAATAGCATCAATTGATGCGTTAATCGTCAAAAAAGAAGCTGACATCATGACGATCTAACTTCGATTGTTTTTATAATATTTATAGATCCTCGGCCTCGGTTGAGGATTTTTTTGTTTGCAACTTTTCAAAGGGTAGAAATTCTGATCAATGTAAAAGAATAATCAAATTCAAACAAGTAGCAAATGAAAATGGCGTTGAAAAAGGGTTTTCTCAGTTCTTCAAGTTTGCGCAGCTTCAGCAAATCAAGGCAGATGTTTTTATTTTTCGAAATAATAATTAAAAAAGTATCGAGAATAAAAAAACCTGAAAAGAGCTTACTGATAGTCTTGGTAGCATATCTCTTTTCAGGTTACCGTGCAAGGAAATTAAAACCAAAAGCAAATTTAATTGCTTTCTGTACTTATAGACGTAAGAAAGTATTAAAGGGTTGTGCTTAAAATCAATCTTTTATTTCGAATTTATACCCCACACCTCGTAAACTCTTGAAATAGATTGGGTTACTTCGTTTGGGTTCGAAATATTTCCTGAAATTTAATATGTAATTATCGATTGTTCTGCTGGTAGGGAACTTATCTTTACCCCAAATTTCATCCAAAATTTCATCTCTAGAGATCACTTCATTTTTTTTTGTGATCAATAAACGCAACAAATCCAATTCTCTTTTGGATAAGGTTAATGTTTTACCTTGCGCTTCAACTTCGTATGTTTTGAAATTAATTTGATTTTCGCCAAAGCTGAAAATCTCAATTTCAATCGTCGCCTTTGCGCGGTTAAGTAAAATGACAACTCTTAATAGCAGCTCTTCTAAGTCAAATGGTTTTACCAAATAATCATCTGCACCCATTTTTAAACCTGTAATGCGGTCCATAGAGGTTCCTTTTGCCGAAATAAACAAAATGGGTGTTAGACTAGTTTTACGAATTTCGGAGCAAACATCAAAACCATTAATTTCAGGAATCATCACATCTAAAATGACAAGATCATAACTCGAATTGAACATTTCTAACGCCTCGGCACCGTTAAGGGCAACGTCAACATCATAATTTTCCATTTCTAAATTGAGCGTTAGTACATTGACTAAACTCTCTTCGTCTTCAACTAGAAGAATTCGTTTCATTTTTGTGCGATAAAGTATTTGACTGTGTAAAAGTAGTAAATTTAGCACTCAAGAATTGTTTCGGATCAGTTTTTGATTGATAATTGAAAGACATGAACAGAGTATTTATAAGTCTTGGCAGTAACTTGGGCAATAGAATTTCAAATATTGAGAAAGCTTATACCGAAATTGAAGCAAAGATTGGACGAATTGAATTGAAATCAAGTTTTTATAAAACTCCGCCGTGGGGCTTTCAATCGGAAGAGGAATTTGTAAACTCCCTCATTCGAGTTGAAACTGGTTTTGAACTGAAAGAACTACTCTCCCATTTAAAAACGATTGAACAGGAGCTCGGACGTAAGAAAAAAGGGGCAAAACTTGGCTATCAAGATCGGTTAATTGATTTGGATATAATCGATTATGACAATCTGGTTTATTCAAGTGATTTAATCACTGTTCCACATGAGCGAATGCATTTAAGAAACTTTGTCATTTTTCCGCTACATGAAATTGCTCCAAATTGGATTCATCCGAAATTGAATAAAACTGTCGAAACACTCAAAAAACCTATACTGAATGATCCTTATATCGTCAAGATAGAGCATTTAAGCGATTGAAATAGCTATTTATCTTTAATAACATCCAGAAGTTTTTCTTAGGTCGAAAAAAATTCTTATTATTGCACTGTTTTTAGGTAATTTAAAGTAAACACAAAGATTTTAAAATCAGATAGAATGAAAAAGCAAAGTTATAGAGGATTAGCAGCCATTGTTGTTGCTACAGCTATGCTAACAGGTTGTAAACTAATTGGCGACGTTGAGTATAAAGTGCAACAAGACCCAGTAGAAATGCACGGCGATAGCGTTAGAGTAAACGTGACAGTTAAATTCCCAGAAAAGGGATTGAACAAAAAAGCGTCTGCTGAAATCACACCAAAATTGGGAGGTAAAGCCTTCAAAACAATTACGGTTCAAGGTGAAAAAGCAGCTGGAAACGGTCAAACTATCGCCTACAAGCCTGGTGCGACTGTAAGTTATTCAGATGTCATTCCTTATTCTCCAGATTTAGAGAATGCTGATTTGATGATTACTGGAAAAGTAAGCAAGGGTAAAAAAGAAGAAGAATTCGAGCCTGTAAAAATTGCTGATGGTACAATCATTACACCTTTGTGGGTTCAGAATGATGACAAAGCATTAATTGGTGTTGACAATTTTGTTAGAACAACTGAGGAAAATTATAATGCTCAGTATAACCATGCAAAAGGGAAATATAATATCACTTCTAAAGAGGCAAAAGATCAAGACATTAAAGATCTTCAAGGTTGGTTAACAGCTGCGCAGTCTAACCCTAAAATTGCTCCAAAGAAAATGAACTTAATCGCTTACGCTTCACCAGAAGGTGAAACTGCTGATAATGATCAGTTAGCAAGAGATAGAGCTAATTCTGGGCAAGAAGCTGTAATGAAAATTGTAAATGCTTCAGGTTTTGAAGTGTCTCCAGGATTCTACAATATGCAACCGAAAGGTGAAGATTGGGCTGGATTCGAGAAAGCTGTTAGAGCTTCTGATATGGAAGATAAGAACTTAATCATCCGTGTTTTGGAAATGACTCAAGACAAAAACAAAAGAGAGCAAGAGATCATCAACATGGCCAAAACTTATAAAGATTTGGAAAAAGAAATCTTACCTTCTTTAAGAAGAACTCAATTAAACGTTGTTTATGACAAAATCGGTTGGTCAGATGAAGAGTTGAAAAACTTATCTAAAACTAAAGCGGATACGTTAAAAATTGAAGAGTTATTATTCACAGGAACTTTATATGAAGATCTTGGTGAAAAAATGAGAATCTACAAATTAGCTACTGCTAACTTCCCTGAAGATTGGAGAGGTCACAATAATGTTGGGTATGTTTACTACATGCAAAATGATTTAGCTAATGCTGAAGCGAACTTCCAAAAAGCAAATGATTTAAATGAGAACCCAGTTACATTAAATAACTTAGGAATCATTGCAAGAATAAACGGAGATAGAGATAAAGCAACTGAATTATTAAACTCTGCTGTAGGTGCAGGTTCTGAAGTTAAGTACAACTTAGGAATCGTTGATATCCAAAACGGAGACTATGCGGAAGCAGTTGGTAACTTTGGTGGAGAAAACACGTTCAATAAAGCACTAGCTCAAGTATTAAATGGAAACGCTGGTTCAGCTCTTTCTACTTTAGATGCTTCTATTGATGCTGAGTCTGCATTAGGATACTATTTAAAAGCAATTGTCGGTGCAAGACAAGATAACTTGGACTTAGTTGTAAATAACCTTAAAAGCGCAATCGCTAGAGACGCAGGTCTTAAATCGAAAGCGGCTAACGATAGAGAATTTATTAAATTCTTCGAAAATGCTTCATTCAAAAATGTAGTGAATTAATTCGGATCGAATAAAGTTTTTAAAACGCCCCGTTCTTCATTGAGCGGGGCGTTTTT
>TARA_B110000037_G_scaffold1690_1_pt1 | contig 42328 bp, 37 predicted proteins | sample TARA_B110000037 | Tara Oceans TARA_B110000037 (sample SAMEA4397196) | marine metagenome | biome: Polar Biome; feature: [MIX] marine epipelagic wind mixed layer (ENVO:01000061); material: water (ENVO:00002006), including particulate matter (ENVO:01000060) such as... | depth 10-100 m | reverse complement strand
CAAATTCCGGCAGCAATCGCCGACGGGGCGCTTAAAACAGTGCCATTCTGGCCTGACCCTTAGTCGGTTGCGTGGTCGATTTATAATTTTGGGGATTCTTGGATACATTAGATTTACTGGGTTTTTGTAGAATTTGATATTCTGGAATTTTCTAAGGGAGAAATCTTCTCTCTGTGGCTTTAACGGAGAGTCGCTCGGTTCGCAGAACCAAGGAGGGGCGTCTCGTTGAGCGCCCGGCAACCCAAGCTTTTTCGCATGCCATTTCACCCCAACCGTTGTTGAAATCCTTTCCGGCGATGCGGACTTCCGCGATCCGTTGGTAGTTTTTGGTGACGTATCCGGGATGCCTTCCCATGTAGAGCGAGGCGGGGATGAATGGCAGGCGAGTTGATGTCGTGGCTGCAATCGATGTCAGCGGAGAACTAGGTCGCGAACGCGTCATTTCCTCCCCAGGCCATGCCGAGGGCTACCTGCGGGAAATCCTTTGGGAAATTTGTTTCCGAGATATCGCACCAATGTTCCTCGACTGCGGTGCGCTGGGTGTTGAAGAGGGAAATTCTTCCTATAAATGCGCCCGGGGATGTATGATTAAAGGCACCCGACTCTTAGAAATCGAAGAGCATTCCTTGGGAGTTGTCTTTCTTTGCTTCTTTGGCTGGTTTTCCGCCGCCGAAGCCTTTGGTGCCGAAAGTAATCCAGTGGGAGATGAGAGGGGCGAGTTCGTCCGCCGGAGTGAGAGTGACGAGGGATTGGGAGAGGCCGGAATCGAAGATGCGCCAGCTTGCGGCGAGTTCGGCGGGCTGGGTTTCCGGAAGGGCGCGTGCGAGGGCTGCGAGGAAACTCTCGCGGACGTTTTCCCGCATGGCGGCGAGGGGCGGGGCGAGGCCTTCATCGGTGAGGACCAGGATGCGGCCGGCGATTTTCAGGAAATACGCTTCTTCCATTTTCAGCCGGGAGGCGGTGGCGGGGAGGGCTTTCGCATAGGCGGCGACGACTTCCTCGAGAGTAGCCATTTTTCCGGCGCTCTGGTGCTCGGCTTGTTCGAGGGCTTTGAGGCGTTCTTCGCAGAGTGGCTCGAGCAAGCGCATCATGAGAAGGTCCATCAGGCCTTCGCGGCTGCCGAAGTGGTAGTTCACGGCTGCGACGTTGGCTTTCACGGCTCCGGTCACATCGCGGACGGAGACCGTATCGAAGCCATTTTCGGAAACAAGCAGCTCTGCAGCATCGAGGAGTTTCCTCTTCGGGCCATCTTCCGGTACTTTCAAAACACGCACAGCAACCAGCCAAGCGATCAGGGAATGATTGTCAATCCCGGACGGTTGTGAGCTCGATCCTGTTATTGGGAGAACTTCGGCAATATCTAGAAGAGAACCACAATCGAAGCGCAGCGGAGATGGACGGACTGGGACGCTGAACCTCTCCGTCAAATGGACGCTGATTAGATTACGATGGAGTATCGTTTTTCAGGATTCCCATCAGCGGTAATGATCGCGTCAACCGCAGTCCGAATTTTTCCAATCTAGTGGTCCGTCAGATTAAGGTTTTCAGAACACTAGTCGCGGAACTATTGCCTTTGGGAACCCTACGCGATCACGGTATTGTAAATTGCGGGAAATCAGGTAAGGTCTTTCTTGTGTAAGGGATAGCACATTAGCCCCCCAAAGGGCCCAAGGGCGCCGGAACCAAGGACTCCGGCGCCCTTGGTTTGTACTAGTGGAGCGTGCGGGTGGTTCGGTTTGAATCTTTAGAACGAAGTAATCTTGGGGCTGTGGAAATCCTACCTTGCCACTGACGTAGGGAGGTTTAGTTTCTGGGATGCTTCACAAGATCGTAATTCCAGCCATCGTCCTTTCGGCTAGTTCCTTCGCGGCGGATATTTCCAAAATCCCTTTTGAAACTGCGGAGGGCGAGAAGACGAGCCTTTCGGATTACAAGGGCAAGGCGGTGCTGCTGGTGAACGTGGCCTCGAAGTGTGGTTTCACGAAGCAATACACCGGCCTTCAGAAACTTTATGAGGAGAAGAAGGACGGCGGCTTGGTGATCCTTGGCTTTCCCTGCAATGATTTCGGCGGGCAGGAACCGGGAACGATCGAGGAAATCGTGAAATTCTGCAGCAGCAAGTATTCGGTGACTTTCCCGATCATGGCGAAAATTCATGTGAAAGGCGACGAGCAGCATGCGCTTTACAAGGAACTCACCGGCAAGGACGGCGCGTTCCCGGGGGATGTGAAATGGAATTTCGGAAAAATCCTGATCGGTAAAGATGGCAGGCCGGTTGCGCGTTTCGGATCCAAGGCGACCCCGGACAGTGCGGAATTGACCCAGGCGATTAAAGACGCGTTGGCGAAATAAGTGACGAGACGAAAAATTTAAGGAATGATGTTTGGAAAAACGATAAGCACGAGCGGACTCCGCGCCCTGCGTTTTGCTGCCAGTGTGGGCCTTTTGGTTTCGCTTAACTCTTGCGTGCCTTTGCTTATTGGAGCGGCGGGGGTGACAGTCGGCTACATCGCGCGTGACGAAGGGGTCGGCCAGGCACCACCGCTGGAAGGCAGTGGATACCGTGAGAGTAGCACGGAAACCTACGAGGAACCTGTAGCCTACGGGGATGGCAGCGGGGAGATTGAGAATCTCGATGGGTATGACGTGCCCGTTTATTGAGGGGCTTTTCCTAAGTGGGTTTTCGCGGTTGATCCTGGGGAAAGGAAGGGGCAGGTTCTGCGGTGATGTGGGTTTCAAAATATGATTTCGAAGACATCCGTTATGAGACGACGGAGGATGGGGCGATTGCGAAGGTGACGATCAACCGCCCGGAGGTGAGGAATGCGTTCCGACCGAAGACGGTGACGGAAATGCTACGCGCCTTTGATATGGCGCACGACGATCCGCAAGTTGGTGCGATTATTCTGACGGGCGAGGGCGACCTAGCGTTCTGCTCTGGCGGCGACCAGAGGGTGCGTGGGCAGGCGGGCTACGTAGGCGAGGACGGGGTGCCTAGGCTGAACGTGCTGGATTTGCAAAAGAAGATTCGATCCCTACCGAAGCCTGTGGTGGCAATGGTTGCGGGCTACGCTATAGGCGGCGGGCATGTGCTGCACGTGGTCTGCGATCTGACCATCGCGGCGGACAATGCGCGGTTTGGGCAGACGGGACCGAAGGTCGGGAGTTTCGATGGCGGGCTGGGATCGAGTTATTTGGCGCGTATCGTGGGGCAGAAAAAGGCGCGCGAGATCTGGTATCTCTGTCGCCAGTATGACGCACAGCAGGCACTGGACATGGGCTTGGTAAATACGGTGGTGCCGCTTGCGGAGCTGGAGACCGAGACGGTGAAATGGTGCCGGGAAATGCTCGAGCACTCTCCGCTGGCGCTGCGTTGTCTGAAATCTGCGCTGAATGCGGATTGCGACGGGCAGATGGGGCTGTTGGATCTGGCTGGGAATGCGACTTTACTTTACTACATGAGCGAGGAAGGCCGGGAGGGGAAAGAGGCTTTTCTTGAGAAACGGAAACCGGATTTCTCGAAATTTCCGAGGGTGCCTTAGGGCGCGTTTGTTGCTGGAGTGCTGCTCTTGTGATTTCCCGGAAAGGTTAGATTTTACACAAGGGACACAAGTAAGATTTTGGTTCGAGCGCTTGTGGAATCAGTAGCCTATCCTATCCGGTAGCTCGGTGTATTCCTTCGCGAGAGCGAGGGCGAGATCGCGGCCTAGCTGTTGTTCCGGGATATCGCGTTCGGTGGCGGGGAGTGAGAACTGTCTGAAAAACTCGTGATCCTCGAAGCCGATATTTGCTGCATCCACGATGGAGAAGCCGTAATAGATCGCGCCGATGCGAGCCCAGTGGATGGCACCGAGGCACATCGGGCAGGGTTGGCCGGTGGTGTAGATTTCGCAGCCCTCTAGGGAAAAATCCGAGGCTTTTTCGCAGGCGTCACGGATGGCGACGACCTCGCCGTGGGCTGTAGGATCGTTGGTGGCGAGGACGCGATTCCAACCTTCGCCGACAATTTTCCCTTGCCGGACGACGACTGCGCCGAAGGGGCCGCCATCACCGCCACGCATTCCGTTTCCCGCAAGCTCCACCGCCCGCTCCATAAATTGGATATCCATGAGCACTTGATAGCACGTTCCGTGCAAGTAGGGCAACACGAGCGGATATCGTTTTGGACTTAATGATAATCACGAGAAGCTTGCTTTTAAGTGAAATGTATCGATTCTGACTGTAATCTCTGCAACACCATCCATACCCCCGGCTAATCCCTACCGAGCAATCCTTGGTCGGGAAATTCCCGAACCATTGATTGCGCTGTTGTGCTTCATCCTTGGGATCTGGCTTTGGGATTCGTATTTCGGCGAAAATGGCGGATACGCGCCGGGCACCGAGGAGATTACATTGATCAGGCTGGACAGGAATCTCCAGCTTGCCGAGGCGATGGCGGACGATCCGCCGCTCTTGCGCTGGCTTGCGCATGCACAAAGCCCGGAGGAGGCGGTGGCGGACGGGATCCACTCGCTGGAGCTGTTGATTTCCGGGCAGGTGCTCGGGCCTACCGGATTCCATGCCTACGTGGCCTTGCTCGCCACCCGGGACGAGGCACCGATAGAGGGTTACCTCAGCCAGCTCAACATCCCATCGAATAATCCGGAAGCGCCGAACTGGTGGAATATCAAGATTGCCTCTGAAAATTTCACGTTTCCGCAGACAGTGACCACGGAAACGATACGAAACCGGGCGATTTTCACCGGATCAATCATCTGGGGGCTGGGAATCATCGGATTGGCCTTCGTACCCAAGGCGTTACGCTGCCTGCGCTACGCGTTCCGGAATAAGACCCGTGGCTACGCTTCTGGGTGGAACCCATCGTTAGGGTTGATAATTTTCCTACTCGCGACCCTTGCCTGGATTGGCTTTAGCATGGTGCTGGATCTGGGGATAAGCCAATTGCCGGGGCTCCACCCGGTTGCGCTTATCCTGCTGGATACCTTCGCCCGCATTCTGCCGACACTGATCGCGCTGGGTTTGCTTTTCCGGAAAGTCTCCCACGTGCCCCGTGCAACCGGGCTGAACGGTCACGTCCATCCGCCGGTGATTATTGGCTTGTTTTCGCTACTGGTAGTCATCGACCAATTTCTGCGCTGGGCTTTGGGGCGCTTTACCTTGGAAGATCCGACAGGCGGCCTATCCTATATGGATTCAGGGATTTTCGGGCTGGTGTTCCTAATCGTTTCCGCGTGCCTGGTCGCGCCGATCGCGGAGGAAATTCTTTACCGGGGAATCCTCTTCCGCTCGCTGGCGAACAAGACCGGGGTGCTTGCGGCAGCTGTTCTTTCCTCTGTCGTTTTCGCCTCGCTGCATTTTTATGATTTCTACGGCTTCGCCAGCGTGGCGACCTTCGGCTTGGTCTGTGCATTGCTCTACCAGGCCACCGGATCGCTTAGCAATGTGGTGCTGCTGCACATGCTCTACAATACCTCGATCACCCTTCCACAGTGGACGATATATCATGCACCTTTGTAATAAAAACGGGATTTCAGTTGAAAAATACTATGCTTGATTCATCCCAATACTTCCGTATATCCCTGAGCGCGGCATTGCGCCGACCCTTTTCCCAATGAGCGAAACCCAACACGCAGCCACCTTCGAGGCTCCGGATATCGAGGAAGTATCCCTGCTCTTCCACGCCTACGATGTCCATGCGTTGATTGCCTGCGGGGGGATGGGTGCTGTTTATCAGGTGACCCAGCGCTCGCTTGACCGGGTGGCTGCGATCAAAATCCTGCCACGGGAGTTTTCTACGGATAAAGAATTCCGAAAAGGCTTCGAATCCGAGGCGAAGGCGATGGCGAAGCTCAACCACCCGAACCTGATTGGCGTGTATGATTTCGGGGAAGCCGACGGGATGCTTTACATCATCATGGAGTACGTGGACGGGAAGTCGCTCTACCATTCTGCGCACGGTCAGGTGGTGGATCCATCTGAAGCCCTGCGGATCGTGAGTCAGGTCTGTTCCGGGCTGGATCACGCCCATACCTACGGTATCCTCCACCGGGACATCAAGCCCTCGAACATCCTGCTCGATTCGAAGATCAATCCCAAGATTGGCGATTTTGGTCTTGCGCGTGCATTGGAGAGCAAGATCGAGGAAGGCGAGCAGATCTACGGGACACCTGGCTATACGGCTCCGGAAGTGCTCCAGCCACCTTACAGCTTCGACCAGCGCGCGGACGTGTTTTCCGTCGGCGTGATGCTTTGCGAGCTTCTCACAGGGAAGCTGCCCGAAGCCGATCCGCGCCCTGTTTCCCAGCTCTGCAAGTGCAATCCCCGTCTTGATGCCGTGATCAGGAAGGCGATGAACCCAAATCCGGAACTCCGTTATTCAACGGCGAGCGAGCTGGCCACCGAGCTGGACAAGATCTCAAGTGGGTCTACTAACGCGCTTCTCACAGGAGCCGACCTCCCGCGTAAGCCCTCGGCGCGGAAGATGCCCGCTCCGGCGCGGAAGATGCCCGCCCCGGCGCGGAAGATGTACGCTCCGCCGAAGTACAACAAGTTCAAGGACTCCTCATCCTCCGGCCTAGTCATAGTGGTCATCTTCCTAGCGATTGCAGTAGCTGTCGCGTTCTTCGTCCTGAAAAAAGACAAACCGGTTCCCGTGAAAACGGAAGCTACGGAAGAAGTTCAGCCGAAAGTCGCACAAAACGATGATCCCAAAGGAAAGCCGGCTCCTGTAGCTAAACCTAGGGAGAAAGCGAAATTCGATGTTTCCGCATTACTGCAAAATTCCCGAGGAACTATGGCAGGGCGGGTTCGCCCGTTTATCGAGAAAGCAAACTCCAGGATCCAGGGTAATACGCGAGGCTTCGAGCGCGGACTGGGAGTCCTGATCCAGAAGAATACGGGTGATTTGCGGATGTTAGCAGAAGATTCTCTCGATCAGGCGACCAAACAATGGGATGCCGGCGGGCACAGGATTCCCGAAACCCTCCCTTTTGACCTGCAAAAAATCGATGGCGCGCCCGCACTCCACCAAGAGCACTACGCGAAGCAGACCGAGATCCTTGAAACTGCAGCAGCGAGGGTCAAAGCGCAGTCCGGAATTTACGTCCTCAAACTTGAGAACCAGATCGAGCAATCTCGGAAAGACGGTGACGAGGATGCAATTGACGGAATCCAAGCGGAAATCAATCGCGTCAAAGGCGAGGACGGATACTTCCGCTCGCTGTTTGTAAATTAAGGCATGGAAAGCCGTCCTTCTAGGCGGCAGCGGAACCCGAGCGCGCCAACCCCGGCACGATGAAACCTGTGCGAAACCCAGCCGCCTGGAAGGACGGCGTTCCGCATGGGCTCGCTATTTTTTGAACTGGAGCCGCTGCACCTTGCCCTCCGGCATTTTCACCACCGCGAGAGCCTGCTTGGCGGTAACCATCAACTCGTTGTCCGACTCCCTACGAATCTCGAATTCGCACCAGAACCTCGCGCTGCCCACATCTCCCAGCTTGCCACGGATCTCCAGCCAGTCGCCGAGCTTTGCCGGGCGGCGGTAATCGACCTCAGTGCGCGTGAGGACGGGATATATCATACTTTCGGACATCCCAACGAGATCCATTCCCAAGGTTGCGGCCAACCGGGTTCGGCAGGTTTCGATCATTCGCAGGTAGGCGAGATTGTGCACCACGCCTCCGCAATCTGTATCGAAAAACATTACTTCCTCCCGTGTGACCATCGTTTTTCCGGCTCCATCACTCTTCGCATCCATGCCAGTAGCTTTGCAACAAATCCACGCCCGCTGCAATGTTCCCTTGCCTGTATCCATAAGAATGGCACGGTTAACGTATTCAAAATGTTCCACTTTTTTAGAAATTTTCTCCGAAGCCTCGCCTTCCTCGCCTTCGCCGCAGGTGCCCATGCCGCTCCTTTCGTAGCTCCTACTGAGGGCAATCCTCCGTTCCGCCGTGATCTTTTGCCGATCGATACGGACTCCATGGTCACCCTTTCCAACGATCTCGCCGTATTGTCGCACGGAATCCCGCTGAAAACTGCTGCCGAACGCCGTGCCGCAGCCCAGTCGCTCGCTCTCGCCCTTGCGCTAGATCCGGCGAATTCAGAAGCGCGTGATAAGATTTCGGAACTTGCCAAAGGGAAGAACCTAAGACCCGAAAAATCCGAACGCCTGACCCAGGCCAAAACCCGCCTTTGGCAGGTTCACGCGTGGCTCGACAGCCCTGAAGCCGGTGCCGACGGGAAGTTACTGGGCGAAATGATGGGAGATGCCGCCTCCGTCCTTGATCCTGAGAATTCGGTCGCCACCGTGCTCCGGAGTAATCCGGAAAAAGGCCAGTGGGACGAGTGGGTGGCTCCGCTTTCAGCCTTTAAAAAATACGCCGTAGCCAAGAATGCCCCGGACAATCCGCCAACCGCTAAGCTGGCCATTGTTCTGAAGGCTGGCAGCTTGACCTCGGTGCTTTACGTGTATGACAAAGTAAGCAGATCATGGGATCTGCGCCCCACAAGTGTCGAAATGAAGGCCACCACCAAAAGGACCAGGACTTTCGAAGTCGCCGTAGCCGGCCCCCCCGGAGAACAGCAAAAAATCAAATTTCTTGTTTCCAATCCGATCCGTAAGGCACTGCAAAAAAATCATATGGGTCTTCCCAAAAACGGCCTCATATCGATCACAACCAATAAAGGCGGCACGTATTCCACTATAAAGAACGGCTCCAAGATCACTGGTCCCGGATTCATCCTTGCGAACTCGGCGATCACCGGAGTGGAGATAGAAGCGACCGTGCTTGCTAGTCTAAATGATGAGAATGAGCTCGTCGCTCCGGATTTTTTCTGGCGGCAGGTGAAAGCGCTCAAAAAAGGCAAGGGCGGTCGACTCGTCGTCCCGGCGGGGACGGAGGAATATTTCACAGCGATGCTGACGCTTGAAGAGCCGAGTTTCCTTCTGAAATATGAAGTCCTGGTTGCATCCTCGCCGAAGGAATTCATGGAACTCTGCGCAAAGGTACCGTCTGAGAAACAAGCTGCCGCATTCGCTAGGTTCCAGGAAATCAAAGCCAAAGCGGAGGACAATTTACTGGGAAGCTATCTCTCAAACAGCTTCGTCCGCCAGCGCCTCCAGGAAATCGTTGATGCCGCCCCATACCACCTTTCCGCAAGGTTGCTCGCGCAGCAGGGAGGCGGCAAGCGACCACGAACACTTTCCAAGAAAATCTTGGCTTCCGAGATTTGGTGCGCCGTCGCTCCCATCAAGACTCTCAGGAAACCTAACGCGAGGATGATGGGGGGGGCCTCCGTTAAAAAAACAAAGAAAATCTATGAGACCATGCGTGCCGAATTAAACCGCCTGGATAGCTATACCAGTATGCGCGACCGCGATCTTCTCAGTGAGGGCAAGGACGCCGCGATCGCTGTCCGCAAATACTCCCGCGCCTTTGACATGCGGACAGATAACTTTAGGGAAAAATTCGCCAGGATCACCTCGGCTCACAAGGAGATGATCGATACAAACGATGATCTTCTGGAAAAGCTCTCTGAACTGTCCGGCGACCCATATAAGTAGCAAGCGTAAAAGGGCTTGGAAACACTCTTCTCCTTATTGCGCGGTGGAAGGATAGCGCTATTCTTTTTCCATGCGGAAACATGCGATGATTTACGGGGCGAGCGGATTTGTCGGAAGCGGCCTTGCCGGGATGTTGGCGGCAAAGGGCTTTGAAGTCACTGGCGTTAGCCGGAAAGGCAGGGGAGATGTGGAAGGTGTCTCTCGCTGGGTGAAACCGGAGGCGGTGGATTTCGCGGGGTGCGGGGTGGTGGTGAACCTGGCGGGTGCGCCCATTGACAAGCGCTGGACGGATGAGAAGAAGAAGGAGTTTCACGAAAGTCGTGTCGGCGTCACGGAAGACATCGTGACGAAAATTGCCGCTCTGCCGGAGGAAGAACGTCCGAAGGTTTTGCTCAACGCCTCGGCGGTCGGCATCTACGGAGGCCGCGGCGACGAGGTGCTCGATGATTCCGCCACGCGTGGCGGAGGCTATCTCGCAGATCTCTGCGATGCATGGGAAAAGGCCGCGGATCGTGCGGAAGCTCTCGGTGTCCGCGTGGTAAAGTTCCGTATCGGTGTGGTTCTCGGAAAAGGCGGTCAGGCATTTGAGAAACTCATGATGGTTTTCAAACTCGGAATCGGAGGGAGGCTGGGCGACGGCCAGCAGTGGATGCCGTGGATCCATGTCGAAGACCTCCGTCTGGCGATGGTTTTCTGCATCACCACCGAAGCCGCCGAAGGCGCTGTGAATGGCACTGCACCGGAACCCGAAAGGAACATCGATCTCACCCGAAAGCTCTCGAAAGCCGTGAACCGCTGGGTGTTTTTTCCCGTGCCCGGCTTCGCTCTAAAACTCGCCCTTGGCGGATTCGGAGGGGCTTTGCTGGTCGGCCAGAAGGCAATTCCAACGAAGCTGGAGAGCCTTGGATTCACTTTTCGCTACCGGAAGCTGGAGGATGCTCTGAACGAATTAACGGGTTAGACTGATTTTTCTCTTTGCAATCGCGCGTTGCTGTTATAATCGTGTGCCCGCTTAAAAACGGTGGTCGTAGCTCAGTTGGTAGAGCCCCAGATTGTGATTCTGGTTGTCGCGGGTTCGAGCCCCGTCGATCACCCCACCTTTTTCCCCGGTATCGGCCTAGTGGCCGGATTCGGAGAAAGTGGGGAACAAAATACATTTTTAATGCAACCGCTGGAGAGCCGGATCCAATATAAATTTCGCAATTCGCTACTATTGGCGGAGGCGCTCACTCATCCCAGCCTTGCTTACGAGTCCCAGCGGCCTCACTTCGATAACCAACGCCTTGAATTCCTTGGCGATGCCGTGCTCCAACTGGTTGTCACCGAAGCACTCTACAAGCTCTTTCCTGATGCCTCTGAGGGGCATCTGACTAAGCTCCGCTCCCGCGTCGTTTCCCGCCGTGCCCTAGCTCGCTTCGCAATGGTCATCCATCTCGGCGACTACGTCCTGTTAGGAAAAGGCGAGGAAGCCACCGGTGGTCGCCGCAGGCTTTCCACTTTGGCAGATGCCTTCGAATCCCTCATCGGCGCGATCTATCTGGATACAGGGCGGCGTGCTGCGGAGAAATTCATCCTGCGTCTTTTTGAAGAAGAGATCGAAGGCATGGTCAGCAGCCCCGACGAACGCAACCCCAAGGGAGAACTCCAGGAATGCCTTCAGGCCATCCATCCCGTCGCTCCTGAATATCGGATTATCAGCGAGAGTGGCCCCGACCACCGCCGCGTTTTCCAAGCGGAAGTCATCTGGCAAGATCAGCTCCTCGCCGCCGGCAAAGGCAAGAGCAAGAAAGAAGCCGAAGCCCGCGCCGCCGCCGAAGCACTGCGTGTGAGACGTTGGGAAGCTGAGAGCTGAGCCTCCATACTTGCGGAAGAGGAACCGCGAATGAACGCCAATTTCCCAAAAATAAAAACTTCCGTAGAAAAGTATTTCTTGGCGAACTCCTCTTTCTTGGAGGTGAAAATTCTCACTCTACCCCGGTCTTAGCGCCTTTGCGTCTTCGCGGTTCAGCTTTCTCCCTCTTCATTCGCGGCCATTGGCATATATTCGCGGTTAAAATCTTAGAAAGTCTATCAAGACTCAGGGAGTTTGTTGTTGCGGCAAGAGCCGTGGTGGTCTTTCGTTTCCCCGCTGTCAGGGATCGTAGAGATCCGGCAAGCGAACCCCGCCAGGCCTTGATCGGAGCAACGGTAGTTTGTCCGGATTTGCCGCGGTTTCCTGGCGGCACTTTTTTTGTCTTCAAAGAAAGGAACCGCGATTTCGAAATCGCGATAACCCCGGCGACTTACCGGTAAAGTCCGTTCCTCCTTGCAGACGCGATTTCTAAATCGCGGTTCCTTTCCCTTACGGGACTTCCAGAATCTCCGCCTTGATTTTCATCGCTGAGTCTGAGCCGTCAGGAGACTTCGATGTCATGATTTCAAGAAATTCTCCCGTAATTAGAGTTGCCGAGGTATTGAAGCCTTTTGCTACTTCCTTTCCTGACTTCTCTTCGTAAAGAACACGCAGATCCACAAGCGTGCCTTCCCCATTGCTGGTCGGTTCGATTTCAAGATCACTCGTCTGTTTGGTTTCGAGCCGGGCGCTCTTCAGGCTGGCTTTCTGTCCGCTCCGTCCCATCAGTCTTTTTTGTCCGTTATCATGCAAGGTGACTGCCACGTTTTCCGGCGCCTGAAGGCAGCAAAATGGCTCGAAAATCTGTTCGAACTTGTCGATCTCATCCTTGTCTTTGGAGAACATGAAAATGCGCCCATTTAGGGGATCGAAGCCGACGAAATCGTTCTCCCCGACCATGATCCCCATGTTTCGTATCGTTTCCCGCATGTCCACGACTTCCCCGCCGAAGTAAGGTTCCAACTTTTCCGGAGCTTGCGTGGTTGGGAGTCCCTCATAATTTGCCGCAACTTTCGTGTCCGCATCATCTGCAAACGGGTCGGTTTCTTCGGACTCCTCCCCGGTGAAGAATTGTTTCGTATTCTCAAAACTCAGCCATGCGGATACAAGGGTGCCACCGCCTTCGATGACGATCGGTTTCCGTCCACTTCGATCCACCCGAAAGGGAACGACCGCATCCCCTTCCTGCCGCATCATCATCTCCGCGTAGGGTGTGCCGTCAGGTAGTTCGATTGCAGCGGACACCCGGATATCGGTTCCGCTTTCGCCATCGAAATCACGGGCAACCCATACACCCTTATCCGCTTTGAATAAAAGTGCGGTGTAGATTTCCAAATCCGGCACTCCGGACAGGGAGGTGGAGACAATCATTCTCAGATCAATGAAATCATTTCTGTAACCAACAGTAGGTTCCGCCTCCAGCTTGATCGTCGAATCGTCTCCCTGTCTAGAACCGCTGGCTTTCTGTCCGCTGCGGGTTACCAAGCTGATGCTGGCGTCCGGTTGTTTTGTGAAATCCGGAGCACCTCCGTCACCGCCAATGCGGAACGCTTCAACAGTGATGCGGCATTGGCTGGCGGTATTAAGGCTTTCCTCCATTTTCCGTATCGCCATCCATGGACCTTTGACCACGATGCGTCGGGCGGTTTTGTTCCAAACCGCCCATTCCGCCGTTGCTGCTTCTTCGGGAAGGATGGAACGGATGTCCCACAACACGTCTTTGTCTCCGAAGAACGGGGATTTTTCGGGAGGGTTCTTCAGGAGGGCAACGCCAGTCGCCTCAACTCCTTCGTAGGCCAGGTTTGAAATCGGTGCCTTCCAAGCGATGATTTCCCCAGCGTTGGCTAAGGCTGCCAGGGTGATGGAAAGCAAACTTGCGGTAAGAATTCTCATTTCACTGACCCTTCATGTGTGGGGTGCTTGGCGCAAGATGAAAGGAACCGCGATTTAGAAATCGCGACTACCCTGGCGACTTACCGGCACAGCCCGTTCCTCCTTGCAGGCGCGATTTCTAAATCGCGGTTCCTCTCCCTTGCGGGTTCGCACGAAATGGTGCTTTGACATGAAAAGCGGTGGATCTAACGCTGCAGGATGAGCTTGCAGGAGAAACTTCCTGCGTTCGTCGAGGCTCTCGGGAAAAAAGATCTGAAAGTGATCATCATGGCATCGAGCATCAACTCGGTGGACAAGAAGGGACTCGCCGAAAAGCAGCTTCGCGCCGCAGCTAAGGCCGGGGTTACAAAATACTGTTTGCAGCACCTGAAATACGATCTTTCCAAGCCCATCAAACCACAGATCGCAAACTTCAAGGCGCAGCTTGAAGACCTGGCCAACGATGTCGCGACTGTGAAGAAACGGCTTGGGTAGGGCCGTGTCGCGCCGCAGGCAATAAGGAGTCGGGACATTCCTGTCCCGGGTAATCCGCCTTAAGCCGGGACAGGAATGTCCCGACTCTTTCTCCTGCGGATGAGGTAGTAGGCGAGCGCGGCAAGAAGAAGTATGACCATGAGGGTGGTGACGCCAATGGTGAGCCAGGGGATGGGGAGGGGCATGGTGAAGTTCGTCTCGACGGGCTTCCGTATTGCGGTGGCGAGGGGGGTGATCCAGATGAGGGTGCGGCCTCCGTCGGCGGTGGAGGTGGCGTTGTGGGAGGTGGCGGCTTTGGGAAGATGGAAGGTGGTTTTTACCTCGTGGCCGGTGAGCTGGCTTTGCGGAAAAAAGATGGCTCCGCGGATGGCTTTGGAGAGTTCGGTGCGGCGGCTGAAGGCTATGTTCAGGCCTTGGAATGCGACTTTGGTGGTACCTGCGAATTCGCTGCCACTACCGGGGAGGCTATCGAGGTTTTCTGCGAAGCTGCTGTCGAGAAAGTCCAGGGCATTGTCGAAGGTGAAGGCGGCGTTGAGCGTGGTGCGCTTGTTCTCGGTTTTCGTTTCGACAAGATAGGAGGAAAACGCAGGCGTGGATTTGAGGAAATCCTCTGCGATTTTTTTAATCCCGGCTTGGCCACCGTGGAGGGTGGTTGCGGCGGACGGGACGGTAATACTGATCCGGCCCGCACCGGAGGAGTCGGCGTTGATCCAGATTTCCTCTTCGGAATCGAGGCAGGAAGGCAGGACGGTGGCGATGAGGAGTATCGCCAGTTTTTCTAAGATCTGGCTCATGCCATCTGGTCGGAGGAGCGGAGAAGGATGTCGCTGACCTCTACGTGGGGAGGGGCGGTGAGGATTGTGAGGATGCAGTGGGCGACATCTTCAGGTGCTAGCATTTTCATATTCGCGCGAGTCTGCGAGAGAGTGCCCTTGCGGCCACGGAAGTAGTTGTCGAGCAGTGGGGTATCGACGAAGCCGGGCGATACGCATGCGACTTGGACGCGGGACTGGATGGCTTTCAGCTCGAGGCGGAGGGAATCGGTGATGGCGCGGACGGCGAATTTCGTGGGCGCGTAGAAGCCACCGGAGGGAGGGACGCGGTGGCCAGACATGGAGGAGACGTTGACGATACGACCTCCGGTTTTCGGAAAGTGTTTCAGCGAGAGCTGGGAGCAGAGGGAGAGGGCGAGGACGTTGACCCGCCACATTTCTTCCCAGTCGGCCGGGTTCCCATCGATGATGCGGGAGAGGTATGCGGTGCCGGCGCAGTTGATGAGCCCGTCGATTTTCCCGAGCCTGTGAAAGATGCCGGAGATGTCCTGGCGGGAGGTAAGATCGGCCATGATGGGCGAGACGTCGGGGTGAAGGATGTTTGGGCGGCGGGTGACGCCAAGGACGACCGCGCCGTGGGAGAGGAGGAGTTCGCAGAGCGCCGCACCGATGCCGCTGGATGCGCCGGTGACGAGGAAGGTTTTGCCTTTCGGGGTAATCATGGAGGGGAGGGAAACTTCAAACTTCAAACTTCAAACTTCAAGGAAGAAGGGTTTCCTTCTCGGCTGGGAGATTTTCCGAATTTCCCAATCGCGAATATCAAATCCCTCTTTTTCCTCATTCCCTCTATCCTACGGCACCGGTGTGTGGTTGAAAAGGGCGGTGAGATCCGGGAGGTCGGCGGCGCTCTGGGCGGGCTGGGAATGGATGATTTTTCCTTGGTGGAAAACGAAGACTCCGGGCATCTGGAGGCCGTCGCCAGCGAGGTGGCCTACACCGCAGCCCTTGAATACGGAGATCGCGCCACGCCACCAGACTAGAGGGCCGAAGAGCTCGAGGAAGCCGCCTTTTCCGAGGCCGAAGGAACGGTAAAGTTCACAGCGTGGATCGGCGATGCGGGGGACGTCGGAATTATGACCGAGGTAGTCGATTTCCTCCCCGGAGCGGAGCATGTGGACGAGGACGAGGGAGGAGCCGTTTTGTTTCGCCTGTTGCTCTAAGTTCTGGAGGCCACGGAGGATCTGGCGAGTGAATGTGCAGCCGAAGTGGCGTAGGAAGACGAGCACGAGCGGGCGTTCCATGGAAGCCTCTGTCAGGGTTTTTCCGGAGGAGAGGGAATAGACATTAGCCGCTTCGGAGATGCTGTATGGATCGCTGCGAGAAGGGAGGATGCCAGTGTGTGCGCGGATGGCGGCCCAGAGGATGTAGGTGAAGGGGAGGATCCAGATTAGGTCGTCGATGAAGAGTAAGAAAGCCGTGGGGAAGGGAAGTTCGCCGGAAAAAATTGCGAGGCCGACTATCACCGAGGAGACTGCGGATTTGATGAGGCCGAAGAGGACGACAAGCCAGTTGCGGACGGGATCCTTCGCCGCGATGATGAAAGTAAGGCCGAGTGCGCCTGAGACCAGACCGAGTGTGCGCCAAAGCATGGGATGGTTCGGCCGGTGGAGACCGAAGAAGTCGAAGCCATGGAAAGGCCAGAGATTCGTCCAGAACGCAAAGAGTATATGGTATATCCCTGCGGTAATCAGCGCGAGCCGCATCCAGTGGGTGGTGCGGCAGTTTTTCTCTTGGCAAAGGATTTGCATTGCACAGGGTATGGTCAATCAGCTCCCGCGCAACGGGGGAAATGAATTTATTTGGAGCGGGAGCCGATCGAGGTCAGTTTCCTTTTTTCGGAAGGGTTTTGCCCTTCTTGATTTTCGCTTCCTTGCGGAGTTTTTCGAGCTCTGCTTCGCGGATCTTGAGATTCTTCAGGGTCTTCGCGTGTTTTTTCTGCGCATCCGCCGCGCTACTACGGGCATCGGAGATGGTCTTGAGCTGCACGGTGAGGGCCTTTTTGGCCTGCGTAAGTTTTTGCTTAGTCTCTGCGAGCTGCTTTGCGGTTTGCTGTTTGGAGGCTTCCGCTGCTTTCACCTTGTTACCTAGGTCGGCAATTTGTCTGCTGGCGTTCCTGAGATTTTGCTTGGTCTCGTTAAGATTGGTTTGGAGTTGTGTGCGGGATTTTTTTTCCGCATCGGCCTTCGCTTTGTTTGTCGCTGCGGCTTTGGTTCCCGCTTCCTTGCGGGATTTCTCCGAAGCGACTTTTTCGTCCTGAATGGCTTTGAGTGCGGCGTTGCGCTGTTTGATTGCCTTGGTGGCTTGCTTGCGGGCATCGGCGACGGCTTTTTCGATGGCATCGAAGCTTTTCTCGATCTGCTGGGTGGCGGCATCCCGCTTGTCGCGGTTCTTTTTCCGAGAATCCGGTGCAGCCTGCAGGGAGGTGCCTAGGGTAAGTGCGATTACTGCAATTGCGAGTGTGGTATGGATTTTCATAGTTCTATGGATCATTAATTTATATAGAGCCTGACGGACTTGGCAACCACCCATTCGCGTGTGCTTTTTCGAGAACAATTTCAGCGTCCCCGCTCCGTAACATTTTCACGGTAAAGCTTGAGAGCTTCCACCAACCGGCCGGTCGGTTTTGCCGGCGGTGCGAGAAGAGTTTCCACAAAACGTCGGGACTCCTCTTCATTTAACACGATCCGTTCGTGAGTCTGCCCGGCTTCAATGTCGGAGTGGCGAGACTTGGAAGTTCCCAGCGACATATTCGATATGTGTGCCAAAACTCCACCACGAAAAAGCCGGTGCCCTTTCGGACACCGGCTTTGTGATTTGTAAAGAAAGGGGGTTCAAACCCCTTCTCCATATTACGCGAGTGGCGTGGTGACTTCCTCGACTGGGCCGTTGGCTTCGGCTTCTTCAGCCTTCTGCTCACGGAGCCAAGCGCGGCGTGACATTTTCACGCGGCCTTTTTCGTCAACACCGAGGCATTTTGCGGTAAGCATATCGCCCCGTTTAACGATGTCTTCCGCTTGCTCCACGCGGCCTTCGGCCAGCTCGGAGATGTGGACGAGTCCGTCTTTGCCAGGAAGCACTTCCATGAATACACCGAATTTGGTGATGGAAACGACGCGACCCGTGTAGGTGTTGCCGACTTCGATTTCCTGGAACATGCGGTCGATCATTTCCTTCGCACGTTCGAGGCCTTCCTGCTTGGAAGCGTAGATGTGGACGGTGCCGTCATCTTCGATGTTCAGCTCTGCGCCGGACTCTGCCTGGATGGCTTTGATGTTCTTGCCGCCAGGGCCGATGAGTTCGCCGATGCGATCTTGTGGGATCTTGACGGAAACGATGCGTGGCGCGTGGGCGCTGAGCTCTTTCGGATCGACGATGGACTCGGCCATCTTGTCGATGACTTTGGTGCGGCCGTCTTTTGCGATTTTGATCGCTTCTTCGAGCATCGCGAGTGGAAGGCCGGGGAGCTTGAGGTCAAGCTGGTAACCGGTGACGCCTTCGCTGGTGCCGCAGAGTTTGAAGTCCATGTCACCGTAGAAATCCTCGGAGCCGATGATGTCTAGGAGCATTTTGTAGGATCCCATGGAGCCGTCGTCTTTGCCTTCAGTAACGAGGCCGACGGAGATACCACCGACAGGGCGGATGAGCGGGACACCGGCATCAAGGAGAGCCATGGTGCCTGCGCAAACGGAGGCCATCGAGGTGGAGCCGTTGGATTCCATCACTTCGGAGGAAACACGCATTGCGTATGGGAAAACCTCTTCGGAAGGAATGACTGGTTCGATCGAGCGCTCGGCAAGGGAGCCGTGGCCGATTTCACGACGGTTGATACCACCCATACGTCCGCATTCGCCGACGGAGAATGGAGGGAAGTTGTAATGGAGGATGAAACGCTTCTCGTCTTGGCCACCTGCGTAGTTGTCGAAATGTTGTTTTTCGTCAGCTGGTGCGAGGGTAGCTATGCCGAGTGCTTGTGTTTCACCACGGGAGAAAATCGCGGATCCATGGACGCGTGGCAGGGTGCCGACTTCGCCGTAGAGTTCGCGGAGATCGCCGATCTGACGGCCGTCTGCACGCACGCCTTTTTCCATGATGGAAATACGGAACGCCTTTTTCTGAAGATATTCGAAGGCTTGCTCGACATCGAAGTCAGTCGCTTCCGGAGCACGCTCCTTGATGGCGGCTTCGACTTCGTTGCGGAGTGCGCCGACTTTCTTGGCACGCTCAGTTTTCGAAGGTGCGTAGATGGCTGCCTCGATGCGGTCGCCGGCGATTTCGTAGGCGATTTCGAGAAGGTTCTCTTTGGCGAGCGTAAGTTCATACTCACGCTTCTCCTTGCCACACTTGGCGACGAGTTCTTCTTGGGCGATTACGAGTTTGGTTACTGCTTCTTGGGCGAAATACAGTGCTTTGACAAATTCCTCTTCGGGAAGCTCGTTGGCTTGCCCTTCGATCATGATCACGTCCTGCTTGTTGCCGACGTAGATGAGGTCGAGGTCGCTCTCCTCACGCTGGTCGTGGGTCGGATTGATGAGAAACTCACCATTGACGCGTCCAACACGTACCGCACCGATCGGGCCAGCGAATGGGATGTCGGAAAGAGCGAGAGCGGCGGATGCACCGTTCATGGAGAGAACATCGGAATCGTTGATGGCGTCCGCACTAAGCAGGATGGCGACGATTTGCGTTTCGTAGAGGTAACCTTTCGGGAAGAGCGGACGCAGTGGGCGGTCCGTCATGCGGCAGGTGAGGATTTCCTTCTCGGTAGGGCGGCCTTCGCGCTTGAAGTAGCCTCCTGGGAAGACACCGGCTGCGGTGGCTTTCTCCTTATATTCTACGGAAAGTGGGAACCAGGTCTGACCCGGGCGCACTTTGGTTTGGGATACGGCGGTGACGAGGATGATGGTTTCCCCGCAGCGGACGGTAACTGCACCGTCTGCAAGTTTGGCAAGTTTGCCTGTTTCGATCGTGATCGGACTTGGCCCGATATCGATCGTCGTGGATTGGATATTCATTTTCTTGGTTGTTCTTCTTTTGTCTTAACGTCAAAGCCGGGCAACCGTGTGCCGCCCTAGCTATCTGGGTTTCCGGGATATTTCCCGAGGGAGCGGTCAAAAAAACGCGCACCCCTTTTGCAAGACAGCCACGGGAGAAACTCCCGTGGCTGCGTTTGCGAAATTGGTTTTGTTAGCGGCGAAGTCCGAGGTCTTCAATCAGCTTGAGGTAGTTCGCATCGCTCTTGCCCTTGACGTAATCAAGGAGTTTGCGGCGCTGGGAAACCATTTTCAGGAGTCCGCGGCGGGAGGAGAAATCCTTCTTGTGAATGAGGAGATGATCGGTGAGTTCAAAGATCCGCTTGGTAAGCAATGCGACCTGGTAAGGTGCGCTGCCGGTGTCTTTTTCGTTGATTTGATACGACTTGAGGTCGATTTCTTTTTTTTCTGCTTTTACGCTCATGTTGATAAGGGATGGGCTCAGCGTTCATCGCCGAGCCGTCCTAGAGGTCGGAATGAAGCGGGAAAACGCGGCATATGCAAGGATTTTCCGAGAGTCGAAAATCCACTTATACCCGTGTGCGTAACGATTTGTAAAATATCCGCGCAAAGCGATATGCCGCAGGCGATAGGAACCGTGGTTTAGAAACCGCGTCTGCAACGAGCCACGGAGCCAAAGGGCGGTTCGCTCGTAAGGTCGCAGTTTCTAAACCACGGTTCCTTTCTGCTGCGCAGCATGTCATCTGCCACAGGCGAGCGGACAGAGAGACGGATTGACGTAAAACTATATTCCCGTATCATTCTGCTGCCCAACAACCCTAGCCATTTCCCAACGCACCGGGCAGCAGAATGCAGCCCCTCCTTGTTCACCCTACGAACAGCCCGACGATTGCCGCGCTCGTCAGATTGGAGAATGTCCCGGCAACAACGGCGAGAAAACCGAGGCGGGCGATCTCAGAGCGTCGGCTCGGAGCCATGACGCCGAGGCCGCCTAGCAGGATGCCTATGGAAGAAAGGTTTGCGAAGCCGCAGAGGGCGACTGCACCGATCGCGCGCGCCTTAGGCGTGAGGGCGTCCTCCCACTTGATGTATTGCACGTAGGCAACGAATTCGTTGAGGATCAGCTTCTGGCCGATCAGGCTGCCACCTTTCACCGCATCCTGCCATGGCATTCCTATTAGCCATGCAAGAGGTGCGAAGCACCAACCCAGGATCTGCTGGAGGCTGAGATCTCCATTTCCAAACCATCCGCCGACACCACCTAGCATCACATTGAGCAGAGCGATCAAGCCGATGAACGCCAGCAGCATCGCGCCGACATTTAGAGCAAGCATCAACCCGGTGGATGCACCCACAGCAGCCGCATCCACTACGTTGGCGGGCTTGTCATCGCCCTCGGCAAAGCCAAGCTCCTTTTCCTCCGGGATCTCTGTTTCTGGTCTCATCAGTTTCGCGTAGAGCAAACCACCCGGCGCTGCCATGAACGACGCGGCGATCAGGTAATTAATATCCACCCCGAGCGCAACGTATCCAGCGAGGATGGAACCCGCCACACTTGCCAATCCTCCCACCATGACCGCAAAAAGTTCCGATGTAGTCATTCGGGAAATGTAAGGCTTCACCAACAGCGGAGCCTCAGTCTGTCCCACGAAAATGTTTGCCGCCGCGGAGAGTGATTCCGTCCGGCTGGTGCCGAGCAGCTTTTTCAAACCGCCTCCAAGCACCTTGATCACTATGGTCATAATCTTGAGGTGGTAGAGCACCGCGATCAGAGAGGAGAAGAAAATGATCATCGGCAGCACCCGGAAGGCGAAAACAAAACCGAGAGAAGCATCACCATCTACCGTGAGTGGTCCGAAAAGGAAATCCACCCCTTCCTTGCCTGCTCTGATCGCGTTGGTTACCCCGTCACTGATCCATTGCAACGCTTCACGCCCCGCCGGAACCGCGAATACAATCACTCCGATGGAAACCTGAATCGCCAATGCGGCGCCAACCGTCCGCCACCGTATTGCCTTGCGGTTATTACACAGCGCATAGGCAGCTCCAAGCAGCACGGAAATTCCAAGGAGTCCGGTCATTCCTTGATTACTAGCGGCTTGCGTGCCGGGACGGAAGGGGAATTGTGGGTGGGTTCTGGAGCGTTAAAACTCGCAATTCCCCGGCGTCCGGGGAAACGGAATCACATCTCGGATGTTTTGGATGCCGGTGACGAACATCAGCAGGCGCTCGAATCCAAGCCCGAAGCCCGCATGGGGGACGGTGCCGAATTTCCTCAGATCCGCATACCAGGAATAGGCCTCCGGATCGATGTTGTGGTGCTTGAAGTTTTCCAACAAGACATCGTAGCGCTCTTCCCGCTGGGAGCCGCCGATGATCTCGCCGATGCCGGGGACCAGCAGATCCATGGCGGTGACGGTTTTCTCGTCGTCATTGAGGCGCATGTAGAAGGGTTTGATCTCTTTAGGGTAGTTATAGACCGTGGTCGGCTGCTTGAAATACTCTTCCGTGAGCCAGCGCTCGTGCTCGGACTGGAGGTTCAGGCCGTATTTGACCGGGTATTGAAATTTCTTCCCCGATCCTTCTAACAGTTTTACGGCATCGGTGTAGGTGATGCGCTGAAAGGGCTTCTCGACGACGTGTTCAAGTCGATCACGGAGGCCTTTGTCCACGAACTTTTCGAAGATGGCGAGGTCGGGATCGGCGAGGGCTTCGCTGACGAGGAAACGGATCATTTCCTCGGCGCAATCCATGTCCCCGGCGAGGTCGCAGAAGGCCATTTCCGGCTCGACCATCCAGAACTCGGCGGCGTGCCGGGAGGTGTTCGAGTTCTCCGCGCGGAAGGTAGGGCCGAAGGTGTAGATGTTCGAAAGGGCGCAGGCGAAAGTCTCGCCCTCAAGCTGGCCGGAGACGGTGAGGTATGCGCGTTTCTCGAAAAAGTCCTCGGCGACTTTAGCCGCTTTTTCATCTGGCAAGGTGGTGACCCGGAACATTTCCCCGGCACCCTCGCAATCGCTGGCGGTGATGATGGGCGTGTGGACGCAGATGAAATCGCGCTCCTGGAAAAAGCGGTGGACGGCGTAAGCCATGCGGGAGCGGATGCGGAAGGCCGCGCCGTAGAGGTTGGTGCGCGGGCGAAGGTGAGCGATGCTGCGGAGGAACTCTGGCGAGTGACCCTTTTTCTGAAGCGGATAATCGTCCGGTGCAGTGCCTAGAAGCTTGATGGATCCGGCCTGCATTTCCCAGTCCTGTCCCTTCGCGGGAGACGGGATTAGCTTTCCCGAAACACGAACGGAAGCACCCGTGGTCATTTTCTGGACATCCTCGTAACCCGGAATTCCCGCGTCGGCGATGATCTGGAGATTGCCAAGGCAGGAACCGTCGTTCAACTCGATGAAGGAAAATGCCTTTGAGTCCCTGCGGGTGCGCACCCAACCGGCGACTTCCAATGAATCGGTGGGTTCGGTGCGGTTAAGGACGTGCTTTATCAGGGTGCGCATGGGGGAAACTTTAAATTTTAAACTCTAAACTTCAAGGAGGATGGCGGGCTGCGGAACAGAAGGGAACCGCGATTTAGAAATCGCGACAACCTCGGCGAATCACCGGAAAAGCTCGCTCCCGTTGCAGACGCGGTTTCTAAACCGCGGTTCCTCTCGTCTGCGACGTATCGCCTTGTGCGGATATTTTTTCATCAGTTGTCACGCGCACGCTCATAATCGCGAAGTGAGCCCAAGCAACGCACACGCTGCGAGCACCGTCGTGAACGCAATTCTAAACCGCCACATGGCTACGAACGCTGTCAAAGCGACTACGCCCACGAAGGCGTCGAAATTCCCCGCCGGTTCCGGCCACATGGCGTGGATGGAAAATTTCACCCCGAGATTCAGGATCACGCCCACAACGGCTGCGGTGATGGCGGTGAGGCTTGCGCCGAGGCGGGGGAAATCGCGGAGGCGCTCCACGTAAGGGGCTCCGAGGAAAACGAAGAGGAAGCAGGGCAGGAAGGTCGCCCAAGTGGTGATGAATGCGCCGAGGGCAGCGCCGCCCAGTGGACTGAAATCGCCCGGATGTTGCCAGCCTCCGACGAATCCGACGAACTGCAGCACGATGACTAACGGCCCTGGCGTAGTTTCCGCCAGGGCGAGGCCGCTCATCATCTGGGGATGACTAAGCCATTGGAAATTCTCCACCGCCTGTTGGGCGACGTAGGGCAGCACCGCGTAGGCTCCGCCGAAAGTAACCATCGCAGCCTTACTAAAAAAGACGCCCTGATCCACCGGCGTGCTGTCCCAGCCGAGCCACAGGCCAAGGGCGATGATGGGAAGACTCCAAAGAAAAATGCACGAGGAGCATACGAGGAAGGTGCGCTTCCAAGTAATGCGGGGGATTTCTGGAAGTACGAGGAATCCAGTAGATTCATCATCGAAATCCGCACCATAAGATTTTCCAGCAGGAAACTGCCTAGGGAAAATCCTGTGACCGACCCAACCCAGCAGAGCCGCTGCAAAAATGATTAATACGAAGGAGATATTGAAAAAATAGATTGCGATGAAAGAGAATGCGGCGAGCACCCAGAGCGAAGGGCTGCGAAGCGTTTTCCCGCCGATGCGGATGACGGCAGAGAGGATGACTGCGATCACGGCGGGGAGCAGCCCGTAGAAAACCGCAGCCAGCCATGGCAGATGTCCGCCCGCCATGTAGAGCCAGCTCAAGGCGAAAAGCAAAAGAGCCGAGGGCAGCACGAACAGCGCCCCGGCAGCGACTCCACCTTTCCACCCGTGCAAACGCCAGCCTAGGTAGGTGGCGAGTTGTTGCGCCTCGGGGCCGGGGAGTAGCATACAGAAGTTCAGCGCGTGGAGGAAATGGGATTCGCTGATCCATTTCCGTTTCTCCACCAGCTCCCGGTGCATGATCGCGATCTGCCCGGCCGGGCCTCCGAAGCTAATGAGCCCAAGCTTCAGCCAGTAACGGACAGCTTCGCGAAGAGTGGGCACGAGACGAAGTGTGTGGGCGAAACGGATACTTGGCAAACTAGATCAGGGTGAAATGATATGGATCCGCTACGCACTATACCTTCCAAACCTACTATGAGACTCACACGCCGCTTCCTGCTCAAACTCTCACCGTTTCTTTTCTGGCAATCTTCCGCCACGCGCATTCTCGCAGCTACCGGAGAGTCGCCGACCCCGTTTGGAAAAAAGTTTCCCAAGCTCGATTCCCTCGCGACTGGCGAATGGTGGAAAGTGAAAAGTGGTGGAAAGAACCCGCCGCCACCGATGAAAGTGCCGCGCAACGAGGTAGTAGCCTTCGCGATCTACACTGTGGATCGGGGAGTCTTGAAAATGACCGCACAACTCTTCCCGCTCATGCCGGATGAAGCGCGGGAGGCGAGGCTGGAAGTTGAGAAGGACGGGAAATGGGAAGAAATCACGAAAACCCCTGTCGTGCTCCCGGGCTGGAGCTCCCATTTCCGCATCGAAGGCTGGGAGGGCACCGAGGACGTGAAATACCGCGTCCGCCACGGCAAGGAGGCCATGTTCGAAGGCACCATCCGCAAGGATCCGAAGGATAAGGAAGAGATCGTCATCGCCAACATGTCCTGCAACTCCAGCCGCACCACGGGGATGCGACCCGAGATCGTCGAGCACTTGCTCCACCACGATCCGGACATGCTTTACTTCGCCGGCGACCAGACCTACCGCCACACGGAACATACGGCAGGTTGGATCGAGTTTGGCCTGCAGTTCCGCGATGTAATACGCGACCGTCCGACGATCTGTATCCCGGACGACCACGACGTAGGCCACCCGAACCTCTGGGGCGCGAACGGCAAAAAGTCGGAACGCTCGGACGGTGCGGACGGTGGCTATTTCTACCCGGTGGAATACGTGAACATGGTTCAGCGCCAGCAATCCTGGAACCTACCCGATCCGGTCGATGCGGCTCCCGTCGATCGCGGCATCACCGTCTATTTCACCAACCTCAAGATCGGTGGGGTCGATTTCGCTATCCTTGAAGACAGGAAATTCAAGACCGGCCCTCTCGGGAACATTCCGAAGATGGGTCCGCGCCCAGATCACATCGTTGATCCCGCGTACGATCCGAAATCCATCGACCGCCCCGGCCTCCAGTTGCTCGGAGATCGGCAGGAAAATTTCCTCCACAAGTGGGGGCAAGACTGGACTGGAGCAGAAATGAAAGTCGTCCTTTCCCAGACTGCCTTTTGCGGTGCGGTGCACATGCACGGTTCCAAAAATGGACGGTTGCTCGCGGATCTCGATTGCAACGGCTGGCCGCAGACACCGCGGAAACGCGCGCTCGCAGAAATCCGGCGCTGCTGGGCGGTGCATCTTTGTGGGGATCAGCATCTCGCAGTCGTTACGAAACAAGGCATCGAAGAGCACGGCGACGGCCCCTACGAATTCACCAGCCCGGCTCTGGTCAATACGATCTACGGCAGGTGGTGGCATCCGCTTGATGAAAAAGCCGGGCCGAATCCTGTCGAAGGCAGCCCGCTACCATGGACTGGCGATTTCAAAGACGGCCTCGGCAACAAGATTTCCATGCTAGCCTACGCGAATCCGCCAAACGTGAGTAACGAGAAGGAGCGCGGCGATGGCTACGGGGTCGTCCGTTTCAACAAGAAGGCTCGCACCGTAAAATTCGAGTGCTGGCCGCGCTTCTCCGATGCCAAGGATGGCGAGAAAGGCCAGTTCCCTGGGTGGCCCATCACCGTTTCCATGGAGGATAATGACGGTCGCAAGGTCGCCGGTTATTTGCCGGAACTCGTCTTCGAGGGAGCCGAGAATCCCGTCGTGCAAGTCATCTCCGAAGCCAATGGAGAAATTCTCTATACCGTCCGCGTGGAGGGCACGAGCTTCCAACCCCGCGTCTACGCCGATGGAAAATACACGGTGAAAATTGGCCGTGATAAACCCGATGGCAAAACCTTGGAGAGTCTCCGAGCTTCTTCGAAAAAAGCCGCAGGCAAACGAACCATAAAAATATCATAACGTGAAAAAACGCCCAATTATTCTATTCCCGGCTCTCGCCGCGATGTCCCTGTTCGGGAACGCATTTTCGAAACCGGAAAAACCAAATGTCGTGGTTCTCTACGCGGATGACTGGCGCTTCGATACGCTCAACTGCGCCGGGAACCCCATCGTCTAGACGCCGAACCTCGATGCGCTCGCTTCGAAGGGTGTGCGTTTTACACAAAACTGTGTCACCACCGCGATCTGCGGAGTCAGCCGCGCCACGCTTTTCACCGGCCAACGGATGTCTCGTCATGGAAATAAAGTCTTCAAGCCGTTCAAAACCCCGTAGGAAGAAACTTACCCCGGCCTGCTTCGCAATAACGGCTACTGGGTTGGACATGTCGGCTAGTGGCACAACGGAAAATTTCCTGCCGCAACCGCAGAGCATGAAGCTTTATAACGACAAGCCCGTGCCCGAGAGGTGGATCCTGCTATGTCGCCAACGATTGCTCCGAACATGTCTGTGTCAGAATAAGCAAGCTAGCGCTGCGCGCAAGTAACGACGAGATCCAACGTCGTCGATCTCATCATACTCACTCTAGTCGAAGTCATCGGCGTCACATGCCTAGAAAGGGTGGGAGGGGAGAGGGTTGATCTTTCGGAACAGATGACGAACCGCAGGTCATTACCTGCGTAGGTTCCAGGAAAGGAACCGCGATTTAGAAATCGCGACCTGCATGGCGAATTGCCCTGTGCTCCGTAGCGCGTTGCAGTCGCGATTTCTAAATCGCGGTTCCTTTCCCCTACGTTAAAAGGCTTGCACCGTGGGGGGTGGCAAACTACCTCAAACCCATGGCTACTGAAACCACACTCATCCTCTTCAAACCAGACGCGATCCAGAAGAACCTCACCGGCGAAGTCCTCTCCCGCTTCCAAAAGGAAGGTTTCACGGTTCGCGGCATCAAAATGATCGCTCTCAGCGACGAAATCCTCGCCGAGCACTACTCGCACATCGCGGACATGCCTTTCTTCCCATCCGTCCGCGGCTTCATGCAGGAAACACCTGTGATCGCACTCGCGCTTGAGGGCGAAAACGTCATCACCCGCGTCCGCGATCTGCTCGGCCCAACCGATTCCAACGCCGCCGCTGCCGGCACCATCCGTGGTGACCTCGGTGACAAATCCGGTGATTCCAAGATGCGCAATGTCTGCCACGCCTCCGATTCCCCGGAAGCGGCCGCTGCAGAGATCAAACGCTTCTTCAACGAAGGCGAAGTTCTCTCGTTCTAAAATTTTCCGGAGGCTGTATCCAAATGAAATACAGTCTCCTCCTTCATTCTCTGGAATCGAAGCCCTCCCGCAAGCAGCTGGAGGAGATTTCCGTGAACGTCCGCTCCATGGCGAGGGCGGATTGTGCGTTCATCGTGGACGATTGGTTCGGGATCGTCGCTTCGGGGTTGCCTCTCGCGGAGGCGGAAACTTTCCAGGCGGGATTGCGTGGCATTGGTATTGGAACCGATCTCGTCGCCGATGTTGATATCCCGTCCCTGCACCATGATTTCCGCTGTCAGCGTATCGATCTGGATAGCTCCGCCATCACCCTCACCACGGCGATGAACCGGCGGCAGGTTCGTCCGCTTGTCGATCTGGTTTTTGTTTCTGTGGGTTTAGTGGATAGGGAAAGAGCAGATAGCACGACGGAAGCGCGTTCCGTAATCCGCTGGTCAAGAAGCGGGCCTTATCACGCGGAGGAGGAACGAAGTGTGCTGAAAATTGAAGAGAAACGGTTTTTCCGTATCGATTTCTTTTTCTCCACGGAGCCATACCGCATCTCGCTCGAGATCGAGAAAGAGACCGTCCTTTTCTACGGCGACCGTAGTATCAGGACGAAAAACCAATTGGATCTCACCGTGCTGATGGTGGATCTACAGACACTCCTTCCTCCAGAGCGGATGAACAGCTGCCTGCGCGAGCTTTCGCTGACACAGGTTTACCCGCGGATGCGCTCTTACGAAGAGGAACTCCGCTGGGCGTTTTTCCGTTTGGGTGCGAAGGGGTGACCCTACCTTTTAGAGCAGCATAAGCGCCGGATTCTCGATCAGCTTCTTCACTTCCGAGATGAAGGCGGCTCCGACGGCACCATCGACTACGCGGTGGTCTGCAGAGAGGCCGATGTTCATGCGGAGTCCGACTGCAAGCTCGCCGTTGACGACGACTGGCTTCTGGACTGCTGCACCTACCGAAAGGATGGCTGCCTGCGGCGGATTAACGATGGCATCGAAGGAATCGATTCCCCATGCACCGAGGTTGGATACGGTGATCGTGCCGCCGTCGAATTCGTTGGGCTTGAGCTTCTTGTCCTTGGCACGCACGGCGAAGTCTTTCACCGCGCGGGAGATGGCTAGCAGAGATTTGCTTTCCGCTTCAGTAATCACGGGAGTTACGAGGCCGTCCTCAACCGCGATGGCGACGGAGAGGCCGACGTGCTTGAATTTCACGATGTGGTCTCCGGCGAATGAGGCGTTGATTGCGGGAACTGCCTCGGCTGCGTTGATTGTGGCTTTGAGGATGAAATCGTTGACCGAGTATTTGTTTCCGTGAGTCTTTTCCGCCTGATCGTTGACCTGCTTGCGGAGAGCCATAAGCGGACCTGCATCGACTTCCACGTGAAGGTAGAAGTGCGGGATGGTCGTCTTCGATGTAAGCAAGCGGGAAGCGATGATCTTGCGCATGGAGGAGAGCTCGATGCGCTCGTCGCCTTCCTTGGCAACCGGTTGGATCGCAGCTGCGGCTGGTGCCGAGGCGACGGGAGGAGATACGCGGGATTTTGCTGCGGCGGCAAGTGCGGCGGCAGCACTTGCCTGGGAAGATTTCGGTGCGCCGGTGCCTGAGGTAGCGGCTTCGACATCGGCTTTTACAATACGGCCTGCAGGGCCGGAGCCGGAGACATTTGAGAGATCGACACCGAGTTCGCTGGCGATTTTGCGAGCGAGCGGAGAGGCTTTCACGCGTGCGCCATCCGAAGAAGCAAGTGCCGGAGCGGCGGCGGCTGTAGAAGCCACTTCCGGTTGTGGGGCGGGAGCTGCTTTTGCTGGGGCGCTTTCGGCGGCTGGCGCAGGGGCGGAGGCGCCAGCACCTCCGTCGAGAACCGCGAGGACGCCACCAATTACGGCCTTGTCGCCTTCCTGGATCAGGATTTCAGTAATCTTACCTTCGTCGAAGGCTTCCATTTCCATGGTCGCTTTGTCTGTTTCCACCTCAGCCAGGATGTCACCGATCTCGACTTCGTCGCCGACCTTTTTGTGCCATTTGATGAGGGTTCCCTCGGTCATCGTGTCCGAGAGTTTGGGCATTTCGATATTTACTGACATGGTATGGGAAAACTGGAGTTAGGCGGAAAGGATGGTAGAAAACGCAGGCATTTCCAGCCCTTTTTCCTACATGAGGAAACAAAAAAGCGCGGAGGGCATAAGCCTTACCGCGCTTTGATGGAAATTTAGTGGAAGCAGGCTTACTCAGCGAGCTTTCTCATCGTCGGGATCAGGCCAATGTACGGGCTGCCGGTCGGGCCTTGAGAAGTCGCCATTTTCATAACGCTCTCAGAAGTCGTGCCGCAGCAGTCTTTCTTCGGGCAGTAGTAGCGTACGCACTTGCTGCAAGGAATCTTGACCTTTTTGGTGACGGTCTTGTAGCGGGGAACCTTTTTCTCAACGGTCTCGACAAGCCCGTATTTCGAGCCGTCGTCGGTGCGCACTTCTTCGGTGACAATATCATAGCCACAGGTTTTGACCTGTTTGGTCTCGGTGCGGTAGCCCGCGCCGGATGCCGGCATGCCGAACATGGAACAGCAGGAAGAAAAGCCCAGAGAAAGGGCGGCGAGTGTGACAAGGCTAAGGAATTTTTTCATCGGTTTGTTTTTAAGATTTTTCAGAAGAGGCAGCAGCAAGAAGCGGCGGCGAGGGCTGTAACGGTAACAATCGTAAGGGTGGCAATGCGCTGAAACATCGCTTAATCTTATGAAAAGTGTTGATGTTGGCAATAGAATTTTACCTCTTACCGCCCTTCCGCAGTGGCTTACAGGCTGGACTTGGCGGGACCGGCCAAGCATTTTTCAAAAAATGACGGACGCAGAATGGATGGCTATGGCTTTGGAAGAGGCTTGGAAAGGGGTCGGAAAAACCGCCCCGAACCCTCCCGTCGGTGCCGTAATCACGAAGGATGGAGCGCTTCTCGGAAAGGGCTGGCACAGCAAAGCCGGTGCCCCACACGCCGAGGTGAAGGCAATGGCGGATGCGGAAAAACACCATGGCCGCGAAGCGCTTAGAGGCGCGACTGCATTTGTGAGCTTGGAGCCATGCTCGACGGCTGGGCGGACTCCAGCTTGCACGGGCGGGCTGGTGGAGGCCGGAATTTCGCGGGTGATCTATGGCAGCATGGATCCGAATCCCGCGCATGCCGGGGCGGCGGATGCAGTTCTGAAAGCGGCGGGAATAGAGGTGAAGTCCGGAGTTCTGCGCGACCAGTGCGATGAAATCCTGAGGCCGTTTTCCAAGGTCCAGCGCACCGGCCTGCCGTGGGTAATCTGGAAATGCGCGATGTCGCTGGACGGGAAAATCACCAGACCGGAAGGCGAAGGGCAATGGTTGAGCGGCGTGGAATCCCGCGCTGATGTGCAGCTGCTGCGCTCGCAGGTGGATGCGATCGTGACCAGTGGCGAGACGGTGCGACGCGACCTCCCGGCACTGACGATACGCGTCCCGGAGTTTCTGGAAGGCCGCGAACAACCTTGGCGGGTAGTCGTGACTGACAAGCCCGAAACCATGCCAAAGAAAGCCGCAATTTTCTCCGATGAATGGAAGCACAGGACTCTGATCCGGAGTCGGAAAAATCCCGAAGAAATGCTCCGCGCACTCGCAGAAGAGCAAGGCATACTCTCTGTCATGCTCGAAGCCGGTGGAAATTTTTCCGCCGCGATGATCTCCGCCGGACTGGTGGACGAGGTGGTGATTTACTACGCGCCCATACTCTGCGGTAATACCGTTCCGGCCTTAGCAGGAGAGGGGTTTCCGGCATCGGTCGCACTCGAAGGGATTTCCCGTGAAACGTTCGGGAAGGATCTGAGAGTGCGGGGGCTCGTGGCAAAATGAGGAGTTTTCACCGCAGAGACGCGGAGGTCGGAGAGGGCCGCGGAGCTTTGGTTGTTGGATTTTTTCTCGGAAGTTTCATCGTGTTGGCTCCGCGTTCCTTTGCGACCTCAGCGACTCCGCGGTGAAGAAATCATTTCGAGATGAGCGAACCTTTTTTTGAAATTCAAAACGCGAATGTCTGGCGCGGTGACGTGCTCGCCTTGCGCGATCTCGGCCTGTCCCTGCGGATAGACGAAAGCGTCGCCATACTCGGCGCGAATGGTGCGGGGAAAAGCAGTTTGCTCAAGCTGATGACCGGGGAAGTCCGGGCGGAGGCAAGGCCCGGCACGTCCTGCCGAGTCTTCGGAGAAGAGCAGTGGTGCCTTGAAGAATTGCGTCACCGGGTCGGTCTCGTGATGCCGGAGGAGGTCGCAAGGTTTATGCCGGACGAGGTTTCGGTGGACGTGGTGCTTTCCGCATTCCGGGGTGCCTACGGGCGGACGGGCGATATGCGTTTTAAGGCTTCGGAAAAGGAACGAGCGGCCAAAGTGATGGCCGATGTCGGCGTGGCGAATCTGGCGGGCAGGCTCTTCGGGCAACTTTCCTCCGGTGAGAAACGGCGTTTCCTGATCGCTCGCGCCCTCGTCCACCAACCGCAGATTCTCGTGCTCGACGAGCCATCGACTGCCCTCGATTTTGCCGCCCGGCTCGCGATGCTGGAAAGGCTGCGCGCCGTCGCACAAAACGCTGGAACCCTTGTCCTCGTCACCCACGATCCTGGCGAAATCCTCCCGGAAATTAACCGCGTGATCCTCCTGCAAAACGGTCGTGTAGTCGCCGACGGAGCGAAAAAAGACATCCTTAAATCCGATACCCTCAGCCACATCTACGGCATGGATCTCAAGCTCCGCTGGCTGGAAGGTTGGCCAGTGGTGAGGGCGGTCAAGTAACAGGAGGGGCGAAGGGTGGTTCGCCCCGAGATCCAGGCTTGTGCTATGGGTGGCGAACCACCCATAGCCCCTCCATCCCCAAAGCCGGGGTTGCCGGGCGCTCGGCGAGACGCCCCTCCCTGAGTCCGGCCCTTCCTATTTCTTCGGCACCGGATCATAGCCATGCGTTCCCCATGGATGGCAGCGGAGCAGTCTTCGAAAGGTTAGCCACGTCCCCTTCAAAGCACCGTGGACTTTGATCGCTTCAATCCCGTAGTGGCTACACGTTGGATCGTGACGACAGACCCCATGCCCACCGCTCGCCAGCTTCAGCCAAGGGGAAATGGCGATTTGGTAAAAACGAATCAGCTTGGTAAGAATCCAGGACACGCGGGAGCTTTAAAGTTCAAAACACAAAATTCAACTCTCAAGGAAGAATTGCGTAGCCGCGAACGCAATCTAGGCAGGAACGACCAAATTCTGGCTGGGATTGCAGCAACGCGGATCCTCCGTTGAGGTTCGGTCCTTCCTCCGGGATGCGAGAAAATATATAATTTACTGGAAATCCTGATCGCTTAGACTACGAAAATGTCAAACTGACGTTAGCCGGGGAAGCATCTGGCACGAATCACCCACGTATTATGAAACGAGACCTAAAAAAGTATCCAGGCCTTTACCAAGAAACCAGTAGTGACGGTAGTTCCTCACGATTCAGAATTGTGATTAATCACAACAAAAAAATCATTCAGGAGTATTTCTACTTTGGGGTCAACACGTCAGAACAGGCTGCAGAAAAGGCCGCCATTAAACGCTGGAGAGAGATACGTAAAAAAATCCCGGTTCTGACGAAAAGGAGGTTCAGGGAGATTCTCAGGAAACCTACGGCTTCCGGTATTCCAGGAGTCACCCGTATCACTACGACATCAAAGGGATACGAGTATGAGGTCTGGAAAGCAAGTTGGACGAACCGGAGCGGGAATCGCAAGTCCAAGCAGTTTTCGATCAATAAATATGGAACGAGGGAGGCGAAGCGTCTGGCGATAGAAACTCGCCGAGAGGCGTTAGACAAGATTGGAGCTAGATGACGGTAAATCCTTACCGGAACAACAGCACCGGCACGTGGCAGGTGCGGATGAGAGCCGTCGTGGTGCTACCCAAGATAAACTCGCGGATGCGGGAGTGGCCATAGGCGCCCATGACCAGGAGGTCGATTCCGGCGTCTTTTACTTTTTCGGAGATGACTTCGTCGGGATCTCCGGAGAGCAGTTCGGAGCTAACTGCGTAGCCGACTCCTTTGAGGGCGGTGGCAGCACCGTCAAGAGCGCGCGCGAGATCCGAGCCAGGCTTACCGATGGAGACGATGTGGCACTCGGCGTCTTTCAAAAGAGGGTGAGTGGCTACGTAATCAATGGCTTTCAGCGAACTGTTGCCACCGTCGAAGGCGATGAGAAAACGTTTGACCGGCTTAAACTCGCGGGCTGCGACAAGCACCGGGATTTTCGCAGAGCGAACGACACGCTCCAGGTTGCTGCCGAGGTGGCCTTTGGATAAATCCGCGTGTTCACCGCGTTTCCCGAGAACGACGAGGGCGGCGTCCTTTTCAAACTCCACTACTGTATCCACGAGCGCGCCGTGGCGCTGGGTGGTTTTGACTTCACCATCGATCTGCTTGGCGGCGTCTTTGAGGATCGCACTTCCACGCAGGCGGGCGACGCGGGCGTGGGATTCATCGAGGAGGATGAGCTCTTCCAGTAGCTCGTCGTTTGCTTGGAAGCCAAGGTTTCCGCTAAAATCATGGGAGGCGGGCGCTTCCTCACGTTCGATGACGTGGAGGATGTGCACGGGCAGGTTCAGCCGGGAGCCAGCCCAGGAAGCGTGTTGGTAAATGCTCGGCGAGTAGAGGGAGCCGTCGGTGCAGGCGAGGATGGTGGACATTAGATTTAAAATTTAAGATCTCAGGTTTGAAATTAGATCAGTGTTCGAGCATGCGTTCGAGGGCGCCGGGTTTGTCGTGGGTGCCTAATTTCCCAACTATTGTAGCACTTGCCTCGTTCATACCAAGGATTTCCACCTCCGCGCCTTCCCGGCGGTATTTCAGAACTACTTTATCAAGCGCACCGACCGATGTCAGATCCCAGAAATGGGCGTGCGAAACATCGATCACGACCTTAGAGAGCACTTCCTTGAAATCGAATGCAGCACCAAAGCTATCCGCCGAGGCGAAGAAAATCTGTCCGCGCACGGTGTAAGTCCTCGTATCTCTGGATAGCTCACTCGAGATTCCGAATACTTGGGAAACCTTGTGCGCGAAGAAGATCCCGCTAAGCAAAACACCTACGCCCACACCGATCGCCAGATTGTGCGTGCCCACGACCGTCCCGACCGTCGCAAGCATCACAATACTGGTCATCTTCGGCTGGATTTTCAGGTTCTTGAAAGTTGCCCAGTTGAATGTGCCTATAGAGACCATGATCATCACGGCTACGAGAGCCGCCATCGGGATGTTCCCGACCTGCGTGTTCATCGCGAGCAGTAAAATAAGGAGAACAAGACCCGAGGTCAGCGTAGAGAGTCTGCCTCGACCTCCAGATTTCACATTTATGACGGACTGGCCTATCATCGCACAACCTGCGATGCCACCGAAGAGGCTCGAGGCGATATTGGCGATACCTTGGCCGCGCGCTTCCTTGTTTTTATCACTGGGAGTGTCCGTAAATTCATCAAGAATCTGGGCGGTCATGAGAGATTCCAAAAGCCCGACGACAGAAAAGCTTAGGGAAACGGGTAGAATGATCCACAGCGTCTCCAGCTTCAAGGGAAGGAGTTTCCAACTTTCAAAGTCCAGATAAGGCAGACCGGTGGGCAGGATACCGAGGTCTTTCACCCGGCGGACGTCCATTTCGAAAAAATTCGCGATGATGGAAATCACCACAATGGCGATCAGTGGGGAGGGGACAGCCTTGGTGAGCAGAGGAAGGAGATAGATGATCGCCAGACCACCGGCAACGAGGGGAAACGTCACCCAAGAGCCCATATTCCCGGCAAGAACCAGCTCCTGCGCCTGGGTAATCATATAGAGAACTGCCAGAGCATTTACGAAACCGGTCATCACAGATGCGGAAACGAAGCGCATCACGTTCGCTACATTTACCAGACCAAGAACGATCTGGATGATCCCGGTGAGCATGGAGGCCGCCAACAGATAAGCCAAGCCGTGGTCTTTCACCAAGTCACCGACCAGTAGCGCGATCGCCCCGGTCGATGCGGAAATCATTGCGGAGCGCCCACCGACGAATGCGATGGTAATTGCAATGACCACGGAGGCAAACAGGCAAACCTGCGGGTCTACTCCGGCAATCACCGAGAAAGCAATCGATTCAGGAATTAGCGCGAGGGCAACCACGAGACCTGCTAGCAGATCTGCGCGGACATTCGGGAACCACGAGGAAGTAAGTCGGGAAGGCATGGTGCAGGAGAGGTTGGTGCGGGGCGCGATGAGCCCCGGAAAGAAGGCGCGGAGACTCCGGGCGATACGGCGAAAGGGCAAGCGGTTTTTTGTAGCGGACTCATCCGGGCTCTTCTAATCGTTGTATTGGTTCGAGAAGGTTTCTTTCCGTCCTTTCTCCAAAACTATGAAATTATCCATCCTCTCCTGTTCCCCGGAATGCTACTCGACCCGCCGCCTCGTCGAGGCAGGTAGAAAGCGCGGCCATAAGATCGAAGTGCTTAACACCCTCCGCCTCGCAGGGATCGAGAAAAAAAGAAACCGCAGGACACGAAGTAATACGTTCAGCCTAAGGTTGTCAGAGCGACGCGAAGGCGAGAGGAACCGTGGTTTAGAAACCGCGTGTGCAACGGGAGCGAGTATTTCCGGTAATTTACCGTGGTTGTCGCAATTTCTAAATCGCAGTTCCCTTCTGCTGCGCAGCATAGAGCCCTCTTTCTTCGCGGTGAAAAAACCACGACTCCAACCCTCACGAAAGTGGATTGCTATTTTCCCGAAGATGTATAGTCTTCGCCTTTTTCCGTGTTAAAGACGGAGTTAAAAATGAACACATCCGAAACATTCAACGATCACGTCATGGCCACCTACGGCCGATTCCCACTCACTCTTGTCGAGGGTCATGGCGCGCGCGTACGCGATGATGCCGGGCGTGAATACCTCGATTTCTGCATGGGCATCGCGGCCTGCTCGCTAGGGCATTGCCATCCACGCGTGGTCGATGCAATCCGTGAACAGGCGGGGAAATTATTGCATGTTTCAAATCTGTATTTCACTGATAATCAAGGACTTCTAGCGAAAGAAATCAACCAGAACCATGTCGGCCTTGAGGGAAAAATTTTCTTCTCGAACTCCGGAGCTGAAGCGAATGACGGACTGATCAAATCCGCCCGTCGCTACGGCCATCTGAAGCCCCAGGCAAATGGCAAACCGCGTTTCGAAGTCGTAACCTTCAAGCAATCCTTCCACGGCAGGACACTGGGCAGCATGTCCGCAACTGGCCAGGCGAAGATACAGCAAGGCTTCGATCCATTACTACCAGGTTTCCGCTATCTTCCTTATAACGACGTCGCTGCACTTGAAGACTCCGTGAAAGACGAAACTGTCGCCTTTCTTCTCGAACCCTTGCAGGGCGAGGGTGGGGTGAACGTTGCCTCGAAAGAATTCCTCGAAGCTCTCGCTATCCTCTGCAAAAAACACGACCTGCTCCTGATGTTTGACGAAGTGCAAGCCGGCTTCGGTCGTTGCGGTGAGGCGATGGCCTGGCGCGTGAATGCACCGGACATCGAGCCGGACGGAATTTCCTGGGCGAAGGGAATGGGCGGGGGAGTGCCGATCGGCTGCTTCTGGCTCAACGACCGCGCCGTCGATGAAAAGGGAACCAAGCTTTCCTCACTCATGGGCCCGGGCTCGCATGGCTCCACCTACGGAGGAAATCCGCTGGTTTGCGCCGCATCGCTAGAAACCCTCAGGGAGATCCGCGAGCAGAACCTCGCCAAAAACGCGATCAAAATGGAGGGCAGAATCCGTGCGGAGATCGCCTCATGGAAGCTGCCCGTGGTTACGGAAGTGCGTGGCCTCGGACTCTTGCTGGGCATCGGTCTGAATCCCAATCTAATCCCCGTTTCGGAAGGAGAAACCTGCGCCCTGAAAGTCGTCAAATCTCTGATGGTAAAAGGCCTGTTGCTCGCTCCCGCTGGCCCGGAAACGATACGCCTTCTCCCTCCCCTGAACGTCACAGATGCCGAGATCGATGAAGCCCTCGCCCTTATCAAAGGCGTTCTCTCCGAATTTTTACCAGAACAGATATCATGAAAAACCTACTTTCCATCGAAGAACTCAGCGCAGCCGAAATCGCCGCGCTTGTGACCGACGCCATACGCCTCAAAGCAGAGCGTGGCAACCACTCCGCACAGCCACTTGCCGGACAGACATGGGCAATGATTTTCACCAAATCTTCGACCAGAACACGGGTTTCCTTTGAAGTCGGCGTACGCGAACTGGGCGGCTTCCCGATGTTTCTTTCCGGAAATGATATCCAATTGGGGCGCGGCGAACCGATCAAGGACACTGCACGCGTGCTAGGCAGAATGGTTCACGGCGTGATCATCCGCACCTTTGCGCAACAGGACATCATCGATTTTGCAGAATTTTCCAAACTCCCGGTAATCAACGCACTCACCGATGACGAGCACCCGTGCCAAATCCTCGCCGACCTTTTAACTGTCCAAGAAAAGCTCGGTGGCTGGGAAGGGAAGAAGTTTGCCTTCATTGGAGACGGCTTCTCAAACATGACACGTTCTTGGATGTGGGCTGCGAAAATCTTGAATTTCGAACTTCACGTCGCTTCTCCAAAATCCTGCCAGCCCCCTGCAGAGTTCATCGCTTCTTTGGATTCCGATATGATCACCGTTTCTGACGATCCGATTTCTGCAGTAAAAGGCGCGGATGTCATCAATACCGACGTCTGGCTCTCCATGGGTCAGGAAGACCAAAAGGAGAAGGAAGCAGAATTCGCCGGATACCAACTGGAGTCCGAATTGCTTTCAGGCGCTGCGGAAGGGCACATCGTCCTCCATTGTTTGCCCGCATACCGTGGCAAAGAGATCAGCGAAGAGATTCTCGAAAAGCACGCAGACACGATCTTTCAACAGGCCGAAAACCGCCTTCACGCACAGAAAGCAGTGCTGGTCGCACTTGCCCAAGCCAAATAGACTGCTGGTATGACAACCGAAGATCTGATCGCGAAAGCTTGGGAAGCACGGGAAAAGGCATACGCCCCTTACTCGAAGTTCCAAGTCGGTGCAGCTCTTCTGTCTTCTGATGGTCAGGTATTTCCAGGCTGTAACGTCGAAAATATCTCCTACGGACTCACCAACTGCGCCGAGAGGGTTGCGATCGGAGCTGCAGTTGCGCAGGGCGTGAGAAGCTTTGATCGAGTGGCCGTGGTGGCAGATACCGGAGAGCCGATCTCACCTTGCGGTGCCTGCCGACAGGTTCTAGCAGAGTTTGGGGTGAAAACCATCATCCTAGCAAACAAGCAGGGGAGCGTGGAGTTTTCACTAGAAGAACTGCTTCCTAGAGCTAGCACAGGCATTTTGGATAAAGCCTAGTGTTCCACGTGGAACTTTTCAGACCAATCAGTCCGGGATTGCCTTACTCGGAAGTCGTGCTAGGATCGCATCCCGCAAGATGTTCAGATACCCCAAAGAGTATGATGTGATCGTAATTGGCGCCGGACATGCCGGCGTCGAAGCCGCTTTGGCAGCCGCCCGACTAGGAGCAAAGGTCGCAGTTCTCACACAGAATCTCGATACCGTAGGCCAGATGTCGTGCAACCCAGCCATCGGCGGGCTTGCGAAAGGTCATATGGTGCGCGAAATCGACGCACTCGGGGGCGCCATGGGCATCAATACCGATGCCACCGGCATCCAGTGGCGGATGCTCAATACCTCCAAAGGCCCTTCTGTCCGCGCGCCGCGCGCCCAGTGCGACAAGAAAGCCTACCAGTTCCGCATGAAGATGGAGCTAGAGAAAATGGAAGGAGTAGATCTCCACCAAGGAAATGTAGCCGAGCTCGTTGTCGATGGCGAAGATCGAATCACCGGCATTCGCACCTCACTCGGAATGGAGATTCCCGCAAAATCCGTAATTCTCAGCGCCGGAACCTTCATGCGCGGCCTGATGCATGTCGGCCTGAAGAACGAGAAGGGCGGACGGATGGGGGATGCAACATCCACCGTTTCCGACTCCCTGAAACAGCTCGGGTTCGACGTCGAGCGCTTCAAGACCGGAACACCTTGCCGATTGAACGGGCGCTCCTTGGACTTTTCAAAATGTGAGATCCAACCCGGAGACAGCCCGATCCCTAAATTCAGCTTCATGGCGGATAGGATAGAAAAGGGCAAAAATGACATCTTTACCCTCAATCCTTGGGGTGACCCAAAGTTCCACGTGGAACAAATGCCGTGCTGGATTACCTACACGAACCCGCAAACCCACGAAATCATCGCCGGGAACCTAGATCAATCACCCATGTATAGTGGGGTGATTGAAGGGGTTGGCCCTCGCTACTGCCCATCTATTGAGGACAAGGTCGTTCGTTTCGCAGAGAAGCAACGCCACCAAGTATTCCTAGAGCCGGAAGGCCGCCATACGCTCGAATACTACGTGAACGGCGTCTCCACCTCGCTCCCATACGAAGTTCAGCTCAATTTTCTACGCACCATCCCTGGGCTGGAGAAATGCGAAATCCTCCGTCCCGGCTATGCAGTCGAGTATGATTACTGCCCACCGACCCAGCTTCATCCCACTCTCGAAACGAAGCGGGTAGAGGGACTCTACTTCGCCGGGCAAATCAATGGCACCTCCGGATACGAGGAGGCAGCAGGGCAGGGACTGATCGCTGGTGCAAATGCCGCTCTCAAAGTGCAGGGCAAGCCACCATTTATCCTCGGCCGGGACCAAGCCTATCTCGGAGTGATGATCGATGACCTCGTCACCCGGGGCTGCACCGAGCCCTACCGGATGTTCACCAGCCGTGCGGAATACCGTCTCCTCCTGCGTCAGGATAATGCCGACCTCCGCCTAACCCCACTGGCCGCAAAAATCGGCCTCGCTACCGGAGAACGTGTCGAACGCGTTTCCAAGAAAGCGGCAGAACTCGAACGGGCAGACTCATGGATCCGCAAAACCACCCACGAGGGCTCAAAACTCGACCAATGGTTCCGCCGTAGCGGCAAAGGCTGGCAGACGCTTCCAAACGAAATCCGTAACGAATTTTCAGATGAAACCTGGCCACTGATCGAAACGGATTTCAAATACGAAGGCCACCTTGGAAGGCAGCAAAAGCAGATCGATCGTATGTCCAGACAGGAAGGGAAGGGGATACCGGCGGATCTAGACTTCTCGACAATCCGCGCGCTCAAGAAAGAAGCGCAAGTTCGCTTTTCCGAAATCCGCCCCCGCACAGTTGGGCAAGCGGCAAGGATTCCAGGGATTACTCCCGCAGACATCGCAATCTTGGTCGTATGGCTTGAGAAGAGAGACCGATGCGAAGTTCTTCCCTGAATAAGCAGAAGACCGAAGAATAAGGCTAAAGCCACTCCAAACGAGGGTTTGCAAAGAGACCTAAGGACACTCCTCGGATGATCATTTCTGGCTGGTGATTAAAGGTTTATATAGATTTAATACAGGCTTTTGCATTTTCAATGATTTGCCTGTAAGTCCACAACTCCTTGGAGGGTATAGTAATCCCTATGGCGAACGAAGACCAGCAGCAGTTGAACGGCTCCAGCAAGTTTATTCGAAAATGAAGGAAGAGGTTGGTCGGGTGATCGTCGGCCAGAATGAAGTCGTTGAACAAACGCTCATGGCAATCTTCTGCCGGGGACACGCCCTCCTCGTCGGTATTCCGGGTCTTGCGAAAACCCTTCTCATTTCCACCCTTTCCGAAGCCCTCGAACTCAGCTTCAAGCGCATCCAATTCACTCCCGACCTGATGCCCGCCGACATCACCGGCACCGACGTCCTCGAAGTCGGCCACCGCGGCTTCCGTTTCGTCCACGATCCGCTTTTCGCAAATATGGTTCTCGCAGACGAAATCAACCGGACGCCACCTAAGGCCGCACTTCTTGAGGCGATGCAGGAGCACCACGTCACCGTCGGCGAGCACACACTCAATCTGCCGAAACCCTTCTTCGTTCTCGCGACCCAGAACCCGATCGAGCAGGAGGGCACCTATCCGCTCCCGGAAGCACAGCTCGACCGTTTCCTCTTCAACATCATCGTCGATTCCCGACCGCTGAAGAAGAGCGGGAAATCATCCACCGCGTGACTAGTCCGAGCGACGCCAAGGTCACCCCGTCTCTGAACGCCGAGGAAATCATCCGCCTCCAAGCGTGGTAAAACGCGTTCCTGTTGGCGATCACGTGATCGACTTCGCCGCACGTCTCGCCCGCGCCACCCGCCCGAAGTCGGATGAAGCTCCGGATTTTGTGAAGGAAATGGTCGGCTGGGGCGCCGGGCCACGCGCAGGGATTTCGCTCATCTCCGCCGCCAAGGCCCACACCGTTCTACAAGGCCGCTTCCACGCCACTACCGCAGACGTCGCAGCCGTCGCGAAACCCGTTCTCCGCCATCGCGTGA
>TARA_B110000037_G_scaffold213293_1_pt1 | contig 42914 bp, 41 predicted proteins | sample TARA_B110000037 | Tara Oceans TARA_B110000037 (sample SAMEA4397196) | marine metagenome | biome: Polar Biome; feature: [MIX] marine epipelagic wind mixed layer (ENVO:01000061); material: water (ENVO:00002006), including particulate matter (ENVO:01000060) such as... | depth 10-100 m | reverse complement strand
ATATCACTTAGAAAAATAAGAATTCAGTTCTATTTTAGTTGAAGTACCACAATAAACTCTAAATAGGTTTGTGGCCAACCGAACACCAAAATTCTGTTAATACTAGAATGCCCAACAACAAACTGACGTAGCCCATTTGATTTGAAAAACTTTCATCTACAAATTGAATCGCATAGAGTCGGCCAGCTACAAGCATTGAGCTGATGCCGAAAGCACTGTTATCATTCATTCCCGCAATTGCAGTTAAGACAGTAATTAATCCTAACAAAAACAGTACAATGACAATTGCAACGTATTTATACTTAGCTGAAAGATAATCGGCATGTTTTAACTGAACTGCCAGTAACCGCGAGCGCCTTTTGCGTTCAGTTGTACTTGCCTTTTGAAATAGCACATCAAAACTATATAGTCTTTTTTGTATATCTCTTCGCAATTCAAGATCAGAAATTTGTTCAAGTAGCTCACCTGGGAATTTATTCTGCAACAGCAGTTGTTCTCCCAACTCCGCGTTTTCCTCAAACTCTGCTGCCCAATTTTTTCTAACTCGCACTACATATTCCGTCTATACTGTCCACCAACCTCAAACAAAGCCTGCGTAATTTGACCCAATGAGCAAAACTTAGTCGCCTCCATCAGGTGCTCAAAAATATTTTCGTTTTGCACGGCCGCTTTCTGGATTATTGTTAAGGTTTCCGCCACTTTATCGGCATGTCCTTTGTGCAATTCGGTAAGCATTGTAATTTGATATTCCTTTTCTTCATCCGTCGCACGAATTACTTCCGCCGGAACTACAGTGGGCGATCCTTTTTTATTCAGGAACGTATTCACTCCAATAATTGGGAATTCACCATTATGTTTTAACGTTTCGTAATACAAACTTTCTTCTTGTATTTTACTGCGTTGGTACATAGTTTCCATAGCGCCAAGTACTCCCCCACGCTCAGTAATGCGATCAAACTCCGTCAAAACGGCTGCTTCAACTAAATCGGTTAATTCTTCAATGATGAAGGCCCCTTGAATTGGATTTTCGTTTTGCGTTAGGCCCAATTCTTTATTAATAATTAATTGAATGGCCATGGCGCGTCTTACAGACTCTTCTGTAGGTGTAGTTATCGCTTCGTCATAAGCGTTTGTGTGCAATGAATTACAATTATCGTAAATCGCATACAAGGCTTGAAGCGTAGTTCTAATATCGTTGAAATCAATTTCTTGTGCATGTAAAGATCTACCAGAGGTTTGAATGTGATATTTCAACATTTGCGCTCTAGGGTTGGCTTTGTACTTTTTTTTCATGGCTTTTGCCCAAATACGGCGCGCAACACGCCCAATCACCGCATATTCTGGATCAATTCCATTTGAAAAGAAGAACGAGAGGTTTGGACCAAATTTATTGATGTCCATACCTCTACTCAAATAATACTCTACATATGTAAAGCCGTTCGCTAAAGTCAATGCCAATTGTGTAATTGGATTTGCACCAGCTTCGGCAATATGGTATCCAGAAATTGAAACAGAATAGAAATTACGTACGCCATTATCAATAAAATATTCTTGCACATCTCCCATTAATCGCAAGGCGAATTCAGTCGAGAAAATACATGTGTTTTGAGCTTGGTCCTCTTTTAAAATATCTGCTTGCACAGTTCCACGAACTTGCGCTAAGGTGTCAATTTTAATTTTGCCATAAACATGCGCGGGTAAAACTTGATCACCCGTAACGCCTAATAGCATTAAACCTAAACCATTATTTCCTTCAGGCAAAGCACCTTGGTATGCAGGGCGCTTAATTCCTTTATCACTGTAAATTTTAGCGATTTTGGCTTCAACTTCCGCCGCCAATTCATTTTCTTTAATGTATTTTTCACAGTTTTGGTCGATTGCCGCATTCATGAAGAAACCTAACAACATTGGTGCTGGACCGTTAATCGTCATTGAAACAGATGTCAATGAATGTGACAAATCAAAACCAGAATATAATTTTTTAGCATCATCTAAACAACAAATTGATACACCTGAATTTCCAACTTTACCATAAATATCTGGTCGCACAGCCGGATCATTTCCATAAAGCGTCACTGAATCAAAAGCAGTAGACAATCGCTTAGCTGGCATTCCCAGACTTACATAGTGGAATCGCTTATTGGTTCTTTCTGGTCCCCCTTCTCCAGCAAACATTCTTGTCGGATCTTCGCCGGTTCTTTTAAACGGATAAAGTCCTGCAGTATAAGGGAACTCACCTGGAACGTTTTCCTGTAAAATCCATCTCAACAAATCTCCCCAAGCCGAGTATTTAGGCAATGCTATTTTTGGAATATCTGACTGCGAAAGTGATTTGGTATGCGTGTCTATATTAATTTCTTTATCTCTTACTTTGAAAGTATAAACCGGATCTTTATAGGTTTTTACTTTTGCATTCCAGTTCAAAACATGCTCCCAATTATAAGGACTCAAGTCCATTTTAATGCGCGCAAATTCTTTCAATAATAAATCTAAAAATTCTTGATTCTCAGCTGACAAACCTTCATCATCAATTCCAATTGCGTTCAATGTCACTTTTTGGCCAGCAACAGATTCTATGGTCTTATAGATTCCATATAATTTTTGTGCCACCTCTTGCTGCTCAGCCGCTACTTCAGCAGATCCTCTATTATTTTCAGAGATTTCGGATAAATAGCGTGAACGTGCTGGTGGAATAATGTATATTTTCTCAGACATTTCTGCCGTGATTGCCATATCAGAAACTAAACTTTTTGCCGCTGTTTTTTCAACAATTTTATCCATAATCGCTTTGTAAAGCGTATTCATTCCTGGATCATTAAATTGCGAAGCAATTGTACCGTAAACCGGTAAATCGTTGTGATCAACCTCCCATAATTGGTGATTGCGCACGTATTGTTTTTTCACGTCTCTAACTGCATCTAAAGCGCCACGTTTATCAAACTTATTAATCGCAACAATGTCAGCAAAATCTAACATGTCAATTTTCTCTAATTGTGTTGCTGCGCCAAATTCAGGAGTCATTACGTACAATGAAACCTCAGAATGATCCATGATTTCAGTATCTGATTGGCCAATACCTGAAGTTTCTAAAATGATTAAATCAAATTGGGCGGCCTTTAATACTAAAAGCGCTTCTGAAACATGTTTACTCAACGCTAAATTACTTTGACGGGTGGCTAACGAACGCATATAAACACGTTCATTCTTAATCGCATTCATTCGAATGCGATCACCTAATAGCGCACCACCAGTTTTTCGTTTACTGGGGTCAACAGAGACAATTGCTATTGTTTTATCTTTAAAATCTATTAAAAAACGACGCACTAATTCATCCACTAATGACGATTTTCCAGCACCACCCGTTCCAGTAATTCCTAAAATTGGTGTATCCACAGCTGCTGCCATTTCGCGCACTTTTTCCATATGCGCCTCAGCATTTTCAGGAAAGTTTTCAGCCGCACTGATCATCCGTGCTATTGCTGTCACTTCCTTTTCTGCTAAATGATCCACTTCTCCATTTAAAGTGTCTCCCACAGAAAAATCTGCGCGCTCTACTAAATCGTTGATCATTCCTTGTAAGCCCATTTCACGTCCATCATCTGGATGATAGATGCGCTCAATTCCATAAGCCTCTAATTCTTTAATCTCGTCTGGTAAAATTGTACCACCACCACCAGCAAAAATTTTGATTTGTCCGGCTCCTTTCTCATTTAAAAGGTCATACATATATTTTAAATATTCTGTATGTCCCCCTTGATAAGATGTCATTGCGATTGCTTGAACATCTTCTTGAATAGCGCAGTTCACCACTTCTTCAACACTTCTGTCATGTCCTAAGTGAATAACTTCGCAGCCTGTTGACTGAATGATTCGGCGCATAATATTTATGGCAGCATCATGTCCGTCAAAAAGGGAAGCAGCTGTTACAATTCGTACTTTATTAATAGGTTTGTATGGTGCGATTTTTTCCATGTGATTCGTCGTTTTATCGAACCACAAATATAGCAATTTGTGCCCTTTTGGAACGAAATTTGGTCTGTTTTATTCCAAAACACAAAATGCAATTATTCCTATTTTCGATTGGCCTTATCCTCATAAGTTTTAATGGGCTTCAAAGCTGTTCAAAAACCACAGATGGTAAATGGATTATTTATAAAGAAACAACGCAGCTTCCTTTTTGGGCCCACGAATCGAGCGACCGAAAATCTAAAAACACTTTAGAGACTTTTTTAAAATCGGAAGGCATTATTCCTTTAAAAATTAAAATTATAGGGGATCGTATTGCCACCTGTAAAGATTGTGACTGCTTTACGGGGTTAGAATATCGTGTTCAAGTTGAAAAATCTCAAGTTGGTTATATGGCTTATTGGGGATTTGAATTGAAATAAAAAGTCTAGGACTCCAATTAGAGACCTAGATTACAAGTGTTTTGGATTACCTTAATAATCTCGACTTGGAAAATTTCCAGGCCCGCAGGCGACTTCAAGTAGTTGGGCATTTTGTTCTAACGACTGAATAAATAAATCATACGTATCATCATAAAAGTACAATTCCATGAACTTTTCTTGATATATCTCCGCGATTTTATCCCAAATTTTGAATGTGATTTCGTATTTATCCATTGCCTAACTTAATAATATGTGATTTCTCGTTCAGCGTAAGACATTATTCGACCATTCCGTCGCATTGTTCTATCCACCCAATTACCTTGATCGTCGTATTCATATTTCGTAAATCTTGTCTCAATCTTTCCCAAAGCCTCATATTGACGTTCTAATACAATCAAATTATTTAAGCTATCGTAAGTGAATATTTTCTTTCGATCAATCATTGTATTTTCATCACCTCCGTCTTGAAAATTAGTTTCTTGAAGCAACAATCCATCTTCAGAATATTTCCGATTTACTTTTTTCAAAACATCACCAACAAGGTCATATTTCTCAAATAAAATGCAATTTCCTTGATCATCATATTCGTATAAATCAACTAGCGTATGAACACTTCTTCCATTAACTGCAAATTCGTCAAACTCCATGACTTGAAACTCCTTTATGAGCTGATCTGCTTCATTATAACTATAATAAATGCGCGTTTGAGTATGATCGAGTGTGTTAGAGTATTCAATTTAGACGATATTATCCTTAAGGTTGAATCTGGTCTCAATCAAAGGCGAAGATGTAAATTCAGGAGATTGGCTATAATTGGTATAACCCAATGAATCATATTCGTAAGTCATTTCTCTGTCTGACTGACCTCTCTTGAAAATTATAATTGATTTTATTTTTCGTTGCTAAAGTAAGTATAGAATCTCGACTATGTCAATTCACCATACCAATAACCTTTCTGCTCTAATACATCTCCATTTTAATTATATAATGCAGAATCTATATTCGCAACTACGCGATCATAACCTTCCGTATCATGCCCAATGAAATAGAACCAGTCATCATTTTTATTATAATTGCATTCTAGGTCGTATTTCACTATCCCCTCTGAATTACCCCTCATACCTTAAGAGCGTGCTTCAAAATAGGTATCTTTTACCTTTTTCTTACCTCTATATTTATAATAAGCCTTTTGACTCATTGTTTTAACAGGTCCTGTCAATTCAAAATCAGATACTTCTTTCCGCCACCAACCTGAAAACTGGGCATTTAAATTAAAGACCGATAATGAAACAAGAACTAGGAGTGCTTTCATTTACTTCAAGTTTCTCCGAATAGCCATCATGCTAGAAATATGCAGTGCTTGGTGGAGGTTATTAAATTGCACGGCTTCCTCCACATTTGTAATTGTAAAATTGTAAGATGTTGGGTATTCCGTATAGGTTTTAAATATTCCATTTTCCAAATCGGCCGCCAATTTATCTACTTGATTTAAAATAGCCTCCGTAATAAATTCAAATTCCTCCTGAGCAATAGCTCCACCAGGTTTTGATCCCTTTTTATATTTCAGGATAAATTCTTTTTCAAGTCCGCCTTCTAGTCCTGCAAGTGAATAAACTAAGCCTTTGGTAGTTGCTACTATGTGCCCTAAATTCCAAGCTATATTATTATTAAAACCCTCTGGGATTTCATTGATTTGAGCAAGAGTTAAGTCTTTTATGATTCGAATGCAGTTTTCTCTTGAGGTTCTGAATAGGTTTATTGCTGTTTTCATTTGTTGTTTGATTATCTGATGATTTGATGGTTGATGTTTTTGGCGTTATGTTAGTCTTGAGGTTAGATTGTTTATTTCTATATTTTCTTTGAATTCAGTAGTTTCTTTTTGTTGCGGTAATAATTTTTGAAAGTAACTTCTTTATTCTTAAAATTAATTCCAACAATTCGTCTGGATTGGGGTACCCCTCAGAATCTCTGCATAACATCAACCAATATTCTGATTCGTCCGCCTCTTTTTCTGAAATAATGAGTCGAGCGACAAAATCTTTCCGCCCATGTACGTTCTGAGCCTCCCATGCATTTGCACCGATTGAATTACCAGATCGAATCAATTGATTTGAAATGGCAAATTTTCTCGCTAAATCTAATTCTTCATGATATTTAATAATTCGCAATGAGAATTCATACGTTAATTCTAACAGATCATTTTTCTTTTCCATACTACATTTGGGTTAATGTGTAGCATAAAACTAAGAATTATTCAATGCGACACAAAAAATGAGAAATAAATAATAACCTTAGCGACTCCTAAGAAGATTCAATCATCAAAAACAATATACTCTACGGCATCAAATCATGCGAAATTTCGAATCATCACATCATCAAAAACCCGGTCAAATCGTCAACTCCCCATAACAAACACACAAGGAGTTTTATCAAATTTAAACGGTGACCTACTCCAATCTCCAATTGTTTTAGTTTTAATTTTTTGCTTTTCCCCTGTTACATCATAAGCAATTGTTAATTTCAATTCGTGATGACAATAAGAAATAATGTCGTTTAACATGACTTCATTTCGATACGGCGTTTCAATAAAAAGCTGCGCATATCCCGTTTTTATTACTGTTTGATTTATTGCTTTAATTTTTGAAGCACGCTCGGGATCTTTTTTTGGAAAATATCCGTTAAATGTAAATCCTTGTCCATTCATTCCGCTGGCGGCCAAGGCCAAAAGCAAGGAACTTGGCCCGGTTAATGGTATCACTTCAATATTATTTTTGTGCGCCAATGCCACAAATTCACTCCCAGGGTCTGCAACGCTAGGGTATCCCGCTTCGGACATTAATCCAACGTCGTTCCCATTTCTCAATGCCTCAATTGCTTCTCTGTGAAATGTATAGCCATCATGCTTGTTCAATTCATAAAACTGAGAATCGTCAATCGGAAATTCGCGATCCATTTGACGCAAGAATTGACGGGCCGTTTTAATGCGTTCCACCACAAAATGACGTAGTTCTTTAACAATACCGTGATTATAGGTTGGAAGAACTTGCTCCAACGTATTTTCACTAATAGGAATTGGAATTATATAAAGCTTAGCCATTTGTTTTAATTCTTTCAATTACTTTATCAACGGCAACATTCAATAAATCTATAACATGTTGAAAACCTTGATCACCACCATAGTATGGATCTGGCACCTCAGCATTAGAACCCGGATTGGATTCGTTTAAAATAAGTCGCACTTTTTGTCGATCACTTTCAGTCGCCGCTAATCGAATCATATTATCATAGTTTGATTGATCCATGGCGTAGATTAAATCAAAATTTTGATAATCAGCTTTAACAAATTGTCTGGCGCTTAAATCTGAAATATCAATTCCATTCTTACCAGCGGTCATTATCATTCTACGATCTGGAGCTTCGCCAAAGTGATATGCCGCAGTTCCGGCTGAATCAGTTGCCACTTCAATTCCTTGTTCGGCGGCTTTTTGTCGTAAAATTCCCTCAGCAATTGGCGAGCGGCAAATATTACCCAAACAAATCATTAATACTCTCATGCTCGAATTCTTTTATTCAAAAAAAATGCTTTCAATTTTTGAAAGCATTTTTAAATTTAATTTACGTTTAATTTTTTCTCTAAATCTTCCAGATACCCTCTAAACTGTTTATCGGTTTCAGCCAAGTTGTTTACCGTTCGACAGGCGTGCAGAACAGTCGCGTGATCTTTTCCTCCGCATTGCGCTCCAATACTTGCCAATGACCATTTTGTCATTTTTTTAGCAAAATACATTGCGATTTGCCTTGCTTGTACCACTTCTCTTTTTCGAGTTTTAGATTTAAGCAATTCAATGGGTAGATTGAAATAATCACACACAATTTTATGAATATAATCCATTGATACTTCGCGTGCAGTATTCTTGACAAATTTGTCAATCATCTTTTTAGCAAGCTCAATAGTAATAGATTTTTTGTTTAAAGAGCCTTGAGCGATCAAGGACGTTAAGGCGCCCTCCATTTCTCGAATGTTGGTATTAATGCTATATGCTAAGTATTCTAGTACATCTGCTGGTAAGTTTACACCATTGCCGTAGATTTTCTTTTCTAGAATTGCAATTCTTGTTTCTAATCCTGGCGGTTGAACATCTGCAGACAATCCCCATTTAAATCGAGAGAGTAAACGTTGTTCAATACCCTTCATTTCTACAGGTGCTTTATCTGCCGTTAAAACCAATTGTTTACCTGTTTGGTGCAAATGGTTAAAAATATGGAAGAAAGCGTCCTGAGTCTTTTCTTTTCCTGCAAAAAACTGAACATCATCAATTATCAACACATCCATCAACTTATAAAAATTGATAAAATCGTTGGTCGTATTGTTCTTTATAGAATCAATGAACTGTCTTGTAAAAGTTTCTGCTTGTGTATAAAGCACGGTCTTATTTGGGAATTGGTTTTTAATTCCAATTCCGATCGCATGCGCCAAATGTGTTTTTCCTAGACCAACACCTCCGTATACAAGAAGCGGATTAAATGCTGTTCCACCGGGTTTATTCGAAACCGCGAAAGCTGCTGAGCGAGCTAGACGATTGCAATCACCTTCCACAAAATTATCAAACGAATAAGTAGGATTCAAATTTGAATCTACGTTTACCTTTTTCAATCCTGGTATAACAAAAGGGTTACGAATTGGATTTTCACCAATGTTCAAAGGCATTGAAACTGGCGTGTTTGATAAATTCTTTTTACTTGAAGTTGGTAAATTAACGGTATATGGCGTCTTCTTATCTACACTTTTATCCATAATAATGGAATACTCCAACTTCGCATCTGCGCCAATTTCTTTTTTAATTACCTTCTTTAATAAGTCAATGTAATGCTCTTCTAACCACTCATAAAAGAAATGAGATGGCACCTGCAATGTCAAAACCTTTGATTTAAATCGAATAGGAACTATCGGCTCAAACCAAGTTTTGAAACTTTGCAAGCTGATATTGTCTTTAATTATCTTAAGGCAATCTTCCCAAATCAATTCATAGTTTTTTTTATTCTTCATCCAGGTAGGGGGTATATTATAATAAACTGGTTTTTTTACACTTTATTGGTCCTTCTCAACATCTCTATCAGCACCCCAATAAACTTGTCAACAAATATTCACATAAAAAAGTTATAAAAAAAATGAAATTGATATTGTTTTTTCACTTTTTTTTACTGGTACTTTTTTTTGAATTTTTTATCGCTTTTTTTCTGCTCAATTCGGAAATTTAAGTTACTTTATGGCGGGAGCGAAAATGACCGAAGACGAATATACGGAAAATGTATTTACATGAAACAAAAATCCGAATAAGATACGGAGAAACTGATCAAATGGGTTACGTTTATTATGGGAATTACGCTCAGTTTTTCGAAATAGGAAGAGTGGAAATGCTACGCGCACTGGGCGTTAGCTATGCATCCATGGAGAAACAAGGCATCATGTTACCAGTCATAGATTTTAGTGTAAAATATATTAAAGCAGCCCATTATGATGACCTTATTACGATCCATACAATGATCGAAGAAATACCTTCTGTGAAAATAAAGTTCATCTATGAAATTTATAACGAAACCAAGCACTTATTAACAAGCGCAAAAACGACTTTAGTTTTCGTAAAAAAGGACAACATGAAGCCGACAAATTCGCCTCAAGAATTGGTTGCAGCATTGACTGCTAAACTACTGGAATACAAACGTTAAAACAATCCGTAAATAGACCTAACTATCTACGCATTCATACTGGAAATTATTCAAATCCGTGTTTTCTTGCTCAAACAAATAATCATTTTGAATGGTAAACGCGGCATTTGCATCATCAAAATCTTTATAATCTTCCCGTTTAAGACATTCTTGCCCATTTTCCGATCCATCTTCTTTTAACAAGATTAAATTTTCATGTACAATCTTTTCTTCAACCTCACCATCTGGGGTTTCGACAATAATTGTCTCTGTATAAGAATAGCGACAACTTTTACAACGTTCGCAACTGATGTTAATAAATAATACTCCAAAAAGTGCGAACACTAATAAACGTGACATAGCTTTGTAATTTTCTTCAAAGATATAAAACTAATGAATAGAAAAATTATTGTAACACAAGACAATTCTAAAACTTTGTTAAATTCTGAGTTAAATGAAACGTACCATTCTACAAATGGCGCCTTTAAAGAGGCCATTCATGTGTTTATTAATACGGGAATTAACTATTTTGATCAGAAGAAAGCATTAAAAATATTTGAAATGGGCTTTGGAACAGGGTTAAACGCCCTACTTACTTTGAACTTTGCAATCGAAAATAAAATTCATATTGATTATATCAGCATTGAAAAACATCCGCTTTCTATTGATTTAGTGAACGAACTAAATTATCCGAAACTCATTGATAACGAAAAATCTACTGAATTATACAACGCACTGCATACTTCACCGTGGATGATTCAAAATAAAATTCATCCCCTTTTTCAATTAACCAAAATTGAAGGCGATTTAAATGAACAACTTCCATTAATCGAAAAATGCGATCTCGTATTTTATGATGCCTTTGGTCCTCGTGTGCAACCACATTTGTGGACTGTTGAAAGTTTAAAAATAATGTACGATTTATTATTGCCCAGCGGAATATTGGTTACTTATTGCGCGCAAGGCCAATTCAAACGAAACCTAAAAGAACTCGGTTTTATTGTTGAAAATTTACCAGGACCACCAGGCAAACGTGAAATGACTCGTGCAATTAAACCAAAACCATAACCTCAGAATTGAAAAACTAACTATTTTTATTCCAAAATTAAAAATTAACAAATCTAATGGCCGACTTATTTACTTTTGAAAATCTCTTTACGCTATTAATGCTTGTAATGTTACAAGCAGTATTGGGCTTTGACAACTTACTTTATATCTCGCTAGAATCTAAAAAAGCGCCTGAGGATAGAAGATCGTATGTCAGAAAAGTAGGAATTGGTTTGGCTATTCTTTTGAGAATCGTGCTACTCTTTGTATTAACTTCATTAATCAGCTTATTCCAAGAACCAATCTTTGGACTTAATTTTGGAGAACTTATCACCACTACAAATAGTCTGAATGAACCGGTAATGATCCATGGTATATTAGATTCACACTTTAATATTCACAGTTTAATTGTATTAATTGGTGGTGCTTTTATTATCTACACGGCCATTAAAGAGATTTGGCACATGATTTCACATGAACATCTCGATTCAGACAAATCTCATTCGAATAGCAGAAAATCCGTCAGTCAGGTCATTATTATGATTGTTGTGATGAACCTCGTATTTTCATTCGATTCAATATTAAGCGCCATGGCATTAACCAGCCATATGGGAGATGCTACCGCAGAATTAATACTTATGTCATTAGCTATAGTCATTAGTGGAGTTTTAATGATTGTTTTAGCGGATAAAGTGGCAACCTTCCTACAACGCAACCGCATGTACGAAGTACTAGGCCTATTCGTCTTATTAATCGTTGGTGTAATGCTTTTATCAGAAGGCGGACATCTTGCACATATCGAAATTTTTGGTAACCCAATAGAACCAATGAGCAAAACAACATTCTACTTTGTAATTATTGTCCTTGTTATCGTTGATATCATTCAAGGGAAATACCAAAAGAAAATTACTAAGCTAGAGCAAGCAGAAGAAGAGCCAATAATAGAAAATAGTTCAGCAGATAATGAATAAGTCAGAAATTAAAGAGAGAATTGAGCAGCTCAGCACATCTTTAAGACAGCATAATTATAATTATTATGTACTGAGCGCACCAAGTACTAGTGACTTTGACTTTGATCACCTTTTAAAGGAATTGGAGCAACTCGAAGCCGCACATCCTGAATTCGCCGAAAAAAACAGCCCAACTAAAAGAGTGGGTGGTGATATCACTAAGAAATTTGATACAGTTGTACATGAATATCCAATGCTTTCGCTCTCTAACAGCTATTCTCAAGAAGAAATTGTGGAATGGGAAACTAGAATTCATAAAGTTTCAGCCACTACCCCAACCTATGTCTGCGAATTAAAGTATGACGGTGTTGCAATTGGCATTAGATATGAAAACGGTAAATTAAAACAAGCCGTAACAAGAGGTGATGGCACAAAAGGTGAAGACGTTACTACCAATGTACGCACTATTAAAACAATACCGCTTCAATTGAAAGGAAACTTTCCAGAGAAGTTTGAAATTAGAGGAGAAATCTTTTTTCCTTTAACGAACTTTAACCGCCTTAACGAACTAAAAGAAGAGTTAGGGGAAGATTTATATGCTAACCCTCGCAACACGGCATCTGGAACATTAAAGTTGCAAAACTCATCAGTAGTTGCTGAACGCGGTTTGGATTGTTATTTATACGGTGTTTATGGCGAAAGTTTAGACGCCCAAAGTCATTCACAAGCTGTAACGAATGCGGGTGGCTGGGGATTTAAAACACCCGACCCAACCAAAAACATGATTACCACCTGCACGACTATTGATGAAATTATGACTTTCATTAATTATTGGGACAAGGAGCGCGGTAATTTACCGTTTGAAATTGATGGCATTGTAATTAAGGTTGATAATTACATTCAACAAGACGATTTAGGATCCACAGCGAAAAGCCCGAGATGGGCACTTGCCTATAAATTTAAAGCTGAACGTGTTGAAACCACTTTAAATGAAGTGACTTACCAAGTAGGTCGAACAGGCGCTATTACACCAGTTGCGAATTTGGAACCCGTTTTATTGGCTGGTACAACGGTTAAGCGAGCATCTTTACATAACGCCGACCAAATTGCAAAATTAGACCTGCATGAACACGACAGCGTTTATGTGGAAAAGGGTGGTGAAATTATTCCGAAAATTATTGCAGTTAATTTCGATAAGCGTCAACAAGGGGCAGATCCCGTTGAATTCATAGAGAATTGTCCAGAGTGTAATACCGAATTAGTTCGTAAAGAGGGTGAGGCGCATCATTATTGTCCAAACTTTGTGGGCTGTGCAACTCAGATTAAAGCGCGCATTAAACATTTTATCTCTCGCAAAGCAATGGACATTGACGGCTTAGGAACCGAAACTATCGATTTGCTTTTTAAACAAGGCTTAATTGAGAATTATGCCGACTTGTATTTAATCACCTTCCACGACATTGTTGAATTGGAGCGTATGGCAGTCAAATCTGCAAATAATGCCATAAAAAGTATTACTGAATCCAAAAACATACCGTTTGAAAGCGTCCTTTTTGCATTAGGGATAAGATATGTAGGTGAAACAGTTGCCAAAATTTTAGCAAAACACTTTAAGAATATAGAAGCGTTAATCGCAGCAGATTTTGATACCTTAATTAACGTTGAGGAAATTGGTGATAAAATTGCGCAGAGTATCATCCTATTTTTTGAATCACAAACTAACCGCGACATAATTGGGCGGTTAAAAAAATATGGCTTGAGCTTTGAAATGATCGTGGCTGAAGATGCCAGTGATCTTTTAATCGATAAAACGTTCGTGATTTCAGGAGTTTTTGAAAAAGTGAGTCGAAAAGAATTAAAAGAACTCATTGAAAAAAACGGAGGCAAAAATACAGGATCAATTTCTGCCAAAACCAATTATTTGGTGGCAGGTGAAAAAATGGGACCAGCAAAACTGGCTAAGGCGACTGACTTAGGCGTTAAAATAATTTCAGAAGACGAATTTTTAGCAATGATATCATAAATGGCAGGAGCGGATCAAATAAAGAGTTTATTTATCAATAAAAAAATACGGCGAGACCCAAAACGCAAACCCGTTTTAAAAGGATTGGATCGATACCACGAGATTTTATTTATTGCCGACACCGATCAATCGCAGCGGCTAAATGAACTGACTAGCATATTTAAGCATGCCAAAATCTCATTCCTTTACGATAGAAAAGACAAAGAAGATAAATCGGCTCATGGCAATTATAGTTATCATTTAAGTGATTTGAATTTAACGGGAAAAATCAAAAATGATAAATTGAATCAAATGATGCAAAAGCAGTTTGATTTAATCTTAGATTTGTCTACTGATACTGTGCTCAACCAGTTTTTACTAAAAAAGATAAGCAGCACATTTATAATAGGAAAAAAGGGAATTGAAAAATCTGAAATGTATGATTTACTTGTGGACGAAAAAGTGGAAGAGAAAACATTCATTGAAACCGTAACACAACAAATAAAACTATTGAGTCAAAATGGAAATAAATAGATTTAAAGGACTTGGCGTTGCAATGGTAACTCCATTTGATAAAGAAGGAAATATAGACGTTCAAGCATTAGAGAAACTAACCACATTCTTAATTGATGGTGGAATTGATTACTTGGTGGTTCAAGGCACCACAGGTGAATCGCCAGTTTTATCAAAAACGGAAAAGCAGCTGACATTAGACACCGTTGCAACAGTAAATCAAGGCAGATTACCGATCGTATTTGGCATTGGTGGAAATAACACAAACGCCTTAACTGATGATTTGCAAAACTATGATCTTAGTAATGTAGATGCAATCCTTTCAGCATCTCCATATTACAATAAACCTAGTCAAGAAGGAATTTACCAACATTATAAAGTGCTGGCAAACGCCACGGATTTGCCTATCATACTTTACAACGTGCCAGGTAGAACCGCATCTAATGTTCTACCAGCAACAACATTGCGTCTAGCAAATGAATTTTCAAATATCATAGCAGTGAAAGAAGCGTCTGGAGATATGGAACAAATCATGTCTATTATCCAAAACAAACCAGACGGTTTTTTAGTGATTTCTGGTGATGATGCCATCACAATGCCAATTCTTGCAACTGGAGGAGACGGCATAATTTCAGTAATTGGAAATGCCTTTCCAAATGAGTTTAAACAAATGGTAGCGGCTGGTTTAAGGGATGACATGCCAATGTCAAGAGAAATTCACTATAACCTATTGCCAATTATTCCACTTTTATTTGCTGAAGGAAACCCGGCAGGTGTTAAGGAGGTGTTAAAACATAAGGGAATTTGTGATGCCTATGTAAGATTACCTTTGGTTAAAGTTTCGGAAAACCTAAAATCTGCCTTGCAAAATGAAACCGATCGAATCAATAATTTATAAGGGTTAAATATAAAATCCCTCTTAATTTTTTTGGTGTAACCTTTATGTTCAATACACCGTAAGAGAATGTGCGCAGGAATTAATGTTAAATCATTGATTTATTGTGTGATAAAAAATAGTATATTTGACACCACTCGTATAACCATTTATTTAATGAAAAGAAAAAAAATAATTATCAGTCTTTTTTGTGCGACAGCTGGACTTTTAACAGTTAGTTGCGGAGGATCGGGAGACGACGGCGAATTAAACAATGTTGAAATTGTTGATACCACTGACAATGTAATAGTTGAAAATGCAGAACCTACAATAGAGTATTCTGTGCCAACACCAAACGAGTTGTTTGAAATTATCAAACTTCAAGGAGGTGAGCAACAATTGAATTTAGTTAATCCATTAGAGAATTCTGAAAACTATATCGACCAAAAATCAAAGTCAATTAACTTTGGGGTATACTCGGCTGATATCGCTTACCTAAGTTGTTTTGGAATTGGTGTAGACTTCCTTAAATACTTTAAGCAAATTGAAGAGCTTGGAGAAGAACTTGGAATTTCTGGTGCTTTCGACTCTGAAATAATGGATCGTATTGAAAACAATGAAGGAGATTCAGATTCTTTATTTTCAATTTCAAACGATTCTTATTACGACAGCTATTTATATTTAGAAGAAAATTACAAAGGTGTTGAACTTTCATTAATCATGGCAGGTGGTTTTGTAGAGAGTTTATACATTATTTGCAATCTAGTTGAAACGTATGACGCTGAAGATCCAATCATCAATAAAATTGGAGATCAAAAAATAGTTTTAGAAAACCTAATCGACTTTATTTCCGAGTATGCAGAGGATGCAGCAGTAAATGAAGTGATCGGTGATATGATGGATTTGGCGGATGTTTTTGAATCTAGCATGGAATTTGAAGAGACAGAGTCAGCAGTTGCAAATGACACGGACGGAACATTGTTAATTTCAGGTGGTGGATCATTCAACATGACAGTAGATGCTTTTGAGGCAATCAAGGCTAAAGCGAACGAATTAAGAGATAATTACACAAAATAGAGCAAAATGAAAAAAGTATTAGGGATAGGAGTTTTATTATTAAGTGCTATTGTTATTCAGGCATATGCGCAGTGTAACAAAACACATTATTTATGCATGGGTCAGTTTTCAAAAGAAGACAAAAGTGCTTATTGGAATTTAAATAATCAGTCGAGAAGTGCTGCCTTTGAAAAGGGTAAAGTGTATGAAATGAGCTTCGTAGCATATGAAGGATTTGAATACAGACTTTCAACTTGCACAGACGTTGAAAGCGTAACAGGTGTTAAATTTGAACTTGCTAAAGACATTGTTGTTCGTGTGAAAGATGCTGATGGAAACACGAATATCAAGCGTCAACGCGAGGTGATTTTTGATAATGAAGATGATGGAATGACGCCATTCGTTTTATTCACATCTGATAAAACAAGAAAATTTTATCTTTCAGTTAACGTGCCTGCAACAGGAAGTAGTGACAATAAAAAACTAACAAATTCAGATAATGTCTGTGTTGGTGTATTATTAGAACACAGAAGAACAGAAAAACCCGGATTCTAATCTGATTTAAATAAAAAATTCAAGAACCGTCTCGGCTAAACCGAGACGGTTTTATTTTATACTATGATTTTTACAAAAGAAAAAATTGAAGAATTTAACACCCTACTCGCGAATGCGAAAAAGGTGGTTATAACAGCGCATAAATCTCCTGATGGCGACAGCATTGGTTCATCTTTGGCGCTTTATCACTACATCACAAAAGAACATTATAATGTAGCTATCTGTCATCCTGATATGGCGCCAAACTTCCTACATTGGATGCTCGGCTCTGACCAAGTCATTGCGCATCAAGAACGTGAGGCAGAAGTTGTGCGGTTAATGGATGAAGCCGATTTGATTTTTTGTTTAGATTATAATTCCTCAGGCCGAATTGGACGCATGGACGATCTACTCTCAAAATCAGATGCTAAAAAAATTATGATCGATCATCACCGCGACCCTGCTGCGGACTTTGTGGATTTGATGTTTTCTGATCCGCAAACTTGCTCTACCGCCCAACTTATTTTTGAGTTAATGGAAGCACGAAATGATTTAGATAAAATTGACCGCGAAACGTCTGAGGCAATTTATACCGGAATTATAACCGATACTGGCTCGTTCAGGTTTTCATCCGTTACGCCTAAAACGCATGAAATTGCGGCGCATCTAATCGGAAAAGGATTAGATCACGCTCCAATTCACGAAAACTTATTTACAACCACTGAAAACCGCATGAAATTGACAAGTTTCGCGTTATTGGAAAAATTGGTTGTTGTGCCAGAAATGCAAGCAGCTTATATTTCGTTGACACAGGCGGAACAAAAACGTTTTGACGCTCAAAAAGGCGACACGGAAGGTTTAGTGAACCAGGCACTGTCTCTTGAAGGGGTTAAAATGGCAGTGTTTTTTAAAGAATCTGACGGAATTATTAAAATCTCCTTCCGATCAATTGCTGCAATTCCTGTAAATGACCTGGCGCGTAATAATTTCCACGGTGGTGGTCACAGAAATGCTTCTGGTGGAAAATACGTTGGTAAAATGGCTGATGCGATCGAAAAATTTGTAACTATTTTGCCTAATTTCGTTGAAGAAAACAAATTACACTTTGAATGAAGTACGTTATTCAAATAGCTTTTATCCTACTCTTCGCTTGTAAAGATGAGCAGGAAAACATGATCGTTAATAATGTGAATTGGGATACGGATGAGTCCAGCAATATGAATGCCCAGTTTGCTACTGAGGAAAGCGAAGAAATTGATCTTTTCTTAAGAACACACCCAGATTGGGATGTTATTTCAACTGGAACTGGATTGCGCTATATGGTTTACCAGAAAGGTGAGGGAACTGATTCTGCTAAGGTTGGAAATACCGTGACAGTTGATTTCGAAATTTCATTGCTTTCGGGTGATGTTTGTTATTCGTCTTCAGAAAATGGTGCGGAAAGTTTTATCGTTGAAAAATCTGATATTGAAAGTGGCCTCCATGAAGGTGTTCAATTCATGTGTGCAGGTGATAAGGCGAAATTCATTATTCCTAGTCATGCGGCGCATGGTTTGGTGGGTGATACTGAAAAAATTCCACCACTTTCGCCAGTTATATACGATATTGAACTCTTAAAAATTGAACCTTAATGAAATTATCGCTCATTTATACTTGCCTTTTTTCTGCAATTCTTTTTGTTAGTTGTGATTTTAGTGGCGTAAAATCTTCTGATGATAATGATACGGACATTGCTGACACTGCCGGAACTGATTCTGTTATTGCGCTAGATAGCGGTATAGATTCTACGGAATCTGATTTACCATTTGCCTTGCTAAAAGATACTATCTTGGGCGAAGCCAATTCAATGGTTTATAATGGTGAAGGTGGATTACGTGTTGAATGGACCGTGAAAAATGAAGGTGACCCAATTGCGTTAAATGATGCGGTTTTAGTTAACTATACAGCACGAGTTGCAGCTGGTGAGGTGTTCGATTCAAATTCTGAAATGAAGTCCCCTGCCCCACTTAAAACCAATATTGGAATGATGGTTGAAGGATGGGAAAAAGGACTCCTAGAAATGAATATTGGTGATGTTGGGCGAATAATGATTCCGAGCGCATTGGCCTATGGCGAAAATGGTTATTCATCCATTGTTCCTCCTGACGCTGATTTAATTGTTGAAATTGAAATTGTTGAGCGCGTAACACCAATTGTTTTAAGTGAGAGCGTTAAGGTTTATACTTGGAAACAAAATACTAGCGCCAATAAACCCGAAAAAGACCAATTAATCACTTTTGATTATTTCGCTTATAGAAAAGGTAGCAAAGGAGGCCTTTATGACAATTCATTCAAAGACAGTCAACCATTTAGTTTTCGATTTGAAAATGATAATGTAATTGACGGCTTACACCAAGGTATGAAAGTCGTTCGCTCTGGAGAAAATGCTTTTATTGAAATTCCTTCAAAACTAGCTTACGGGTCTAAAGGTTTGGTTGATCTTGTTCCTAAAAACACCGACATTGTTTATGATGTGCGCATCTTGAGCATTGATTAGAACCCAAGTTATTCGCATGATGCCCGTTTAGCCTTCGGTTTTCGTATTGATCTGCCTCTTTCTCGTTAATATTTAAAATGCCACCCCTAATTGGTCGAATTGCACAATAGATTTAATATTTGTCTGTTTAATAGGCAACCTTCACGTTTTTCCCTGTATTACTTATAGAAAGGGAGAAAACTATGTATTCACCCTATATTACAATATGAAAAATATAATTGCACTCTTATTTTTAATTCCATTTTTGGCGGTTGCACAACAAAATGCTCCTGAGTATCACATTGGAATCTCTGTTAAACCTGAAGACTCTGCAATGACTATTCAAGATCAAGATGAATCGATTGCTGCACAATATGGCTTTACAACGGGATTAACATTTGGATTTAACATGAACTCTCTTTTAACTTGGGAAACGGGTGTATATTATGGTTTAAAAAACATCAACCATTCACAAGCCGGATTAGTTTTCGGTTCTGACATTTATCCCAAAACGGGGGTTACTGGAACATCAACCGCTATTAGTAACATCCAGATTACTGATATTGAAATTCCGATCCAAATGAAATACCTTTTTTATAAAAGGTTTTATTTGAGAACTGGAATGGGCCTTAACTATTAAAGCAACCACTGCGCCAATGGCATAGGCTAGTGCCTTATTATCTTTGAACCAATCCCCCATAATTGCCTTAAATTCCTGTAATTTCTGAAACTTTGTCAATAGCTGTTTTCAAACCGCTACTGTCTTTTCCGCCTGCAGTTGCAAAAAATGGTTGCCCACCTCCACCACCTTGGATATATTTCGCCGTTTCTCGCACTAAATTGCCCGCATGCAAATCTTTTGATTTCGCTAAACCTTCTGAAATTACAATGCTTAACGTTGCTTTTCCGTCTGCTTTTCCGCCAATAACAGCGAATAAATTATCTATTTCTCCTCTGAGCTGAAAACACAAGTCTCGAATCGATTCACTGTCTAAATCAAGGATTTCGGATACATAATTTATGTCTCCTCTTCTTTCTATTTTCGCTAAAACGCCTGCCTTTAATTGCTTCACCTGCTCACGTTTCAATTGCTCAATCTCCTTAGTTAACTTCGTGTTTTTATCAATCAATTCATGAATAGTTTTTACAGCATTCTTCGGTTTTTTCAACAATGCCGAAATTTCTTCAAATTGATCTGCGCGTTCTTTAAAGTAGCTTTGTGCCGTATCAGCTGTTATGGCTTCAATTCTTCTAATCCCTGAAGCAACTGAACCCTCTGAGGTGATTTTAAATAATCGAATATCTCCGGTTGATTTCACGTGTGTTCCTCCGCATAATTCAACAGAATCTCCAAACTGAATAACTCGCACTAAATCGCCATATTTTTCACCAAACAAGGCCATAGCCCCTAATTCATGAGCCACCTCCATAGGAACTGCACGGCGCTCGTTCAATGCAATATTTGCTTGAATAGCCTCATTTACTTTGTTTTCAATCGTCTCTAATTCTTCTTCTGACACTTTAGAAAAGTGCGAAAAATCAAAACGTAAATGTTTCGCATTTACTAATGAACCTTTTTGCTCAACATGGGTTCCTAGGAGTTCTCTTAAGGTATGATGCAATAAATGTGTTGCCGTATGGTTCGCTTCTGATAGTCTTCTTTTTGAAGCACTGACATAAGCTCTAAAATGTCCCATTGGTTCTTTCGGCAGATCTTTTGCCAAATGAACAATTAAATTATTTTCTTTTTTAGTATCGAAAATCACCACTTTTTCAGATTCAGACGCTATCCATCCTGAATCTCCTACTTGTCCACCACCCTCTGCATAAAATGGAGTAATGTTGAATACTAATTGGTAAAAAGTATTCTTATTTTGAATTACTTTTCGGTATTTAATAATCGAAACATTCGTTTCTAAAAAATCATACCCAATAAACTCCTCAACGTCATCCTCACGAATCTCTACCCAATCATCCGACTCAATACTTGTAGCTGCACGCGCAATATCCTGAGCTTCTTTCTTTGCCTTTTCAAATCCTTCGTGATCGATTTTTAAATTATTTTCCCCAGCAATTAAACGGGTCAAATCCTCAGGAAAACCAAAGGTATCGCTCAATCTAAATACATCATCTCCCGGAATCGTATCTTTTCCTTGAGATTTTAGAGTAGCAATTAAGCCATCAATCTTGTTGATACCCGTTGCTAAAGTTTGAAAAAAGCTCGTTTCTTCCTCATGAATCACTTTTTCAATCAGATCCTTTTGCTTTGCTAATTCTGGGAATGACTCTCCCATTTCAGCCACCAACGGATCAACCATTTTATAAATAAACGGTTCTTTAATGTCTAATTTCTGATAGCCATAACGCACCGCCCTTCTCAAAATTCGACGAATAACATAACCTGCTGCATTGTTAGACGGCAATTGACCGTCTGTAATTGAAAATGCAATGGCACGAATATGATCCGCAACTACGCGAAGTGCAATATCCGTTTCTTCGGTTTCTTTATATTTTTTACCACTAATTTTTTCTAGGCTTGAAATTAATGTCTGAAATAAATCAATGTCATAATTTGACTGTTTACTTTGCAGCACCATCGCCAATCGCTCTAAGCCCATACCTGTATCGACATGGGACGCTGGCAGTGCTTCTAACGAGCCATTTGCCTTACGATTAAACTGCATAAAAACGAGGTTCCAAATCTCAATCACTTGTGGATGATCTTTATTAACTAACGACTTTCCATCAACCAATTTGCGCTCAGCCTCATTTCTGATATCTACATGGATTTCTGAACATGGTCCGCACGGTCCCGTATCACCCATCTCCCAAAAATTGTCGCTTTTATCCGAATAGATTATGCGATCAACAGCAACATACTTCTTCCAAATATCCACTGCATCTTGATCTACACTTGTTCCATCCGCCTCGTCACCTTCAAAAACGGTCACATAAATTCTGTCGACATCCAGTTTGTATAACTCTGTTAACAATTCCCACGCCCAAGCAATCACTTCATCCTTAAAGTAATCTCCAAAAGACCAATTACCGAGCATTTCAAACATGGTGTGGTGGTATGTGTCAACACCCACCTCTTCTAAGTCATTCTGCTTACCAGAAACACGTAAACATTTTTGTGTATTGGTAACGCGCTTATCCTTCGCTTCATTATACCCCAGAAAAAAATCTTTAAATTGATTCATTCCGGCATTTGTAAACATAAGTGTAGGGTCATTTTTAACCACCATTGGTGCTGATGAGACTATTTTATGTCCTTTGCCTTCGAAAAAATCCAAAAATGTCTGTCGTATCTCGTTGATTTTCATTACTCTAATATGTTAACGATTGTTAAATGCATTGCAAATTTATTCTTTATCCGTAAATTTGCGCTTTCTAAGGTAGATTTTTTATAGTAAAAAATCCTTTGTGAAAGTGAATTAAGCATACACCTCAAACATGAAAAATCAAAAATTCAGATATAACCCAGAGACCCTTTCTTACGATAAGGTGCAGTTGTCATGGAAAGAACGTATTTTAAGAATATTACTAGTTGTTGCTCCGGCGGTAGTTCTAGGATTCGGATTCTATGTCTTATTTTCTTCTGTATTTGTATCGGCGAACGAACAATCACTTGAGCGCGAGAACGCAGAATTAAATAAGCAAATCAAAGAAATAAACGAGGAATTGCTGCTAATTGCAGCCGTTGTTGAAGATCTAGAAAAACGAGATAATGAAATTTACCGCGTTGTATTTAACGCCGAGCCTTTTCCAGAGCAAATGCGTGAACTAGGAACTGGTGGTTCTGAGGAATACGAAGAAATCAAAGGGTTCAATCATTCTGAGCGAATTATCGAGAATAAAAAATTGATAAAGGCCTTAGAAAAAAGAATTTATGCCCAATCTATTTCTTATGATGAAGTGATTAAGTTAGCAAGAGAAAAAGAACAAATGTTGGCGAGTATCCCAGCAATTCAGCCTCTTTCTAATGAAGATTTAACCCGAATCTCTTCAGGTTACGGGTGGAGAATTGATCCAATTTACAAAACGAAAAAAATGCACTGGGGCTTAGACTTTACGGCCGAAACAGGCACCAATGTTTATTCAACGGGGAACGGTGTTGTGAAAGAGATTGAAGAAAAACGTTGGGGATACGGAAACTGTATCATTATTGATCATGGTTTCGGTTATCAATCGCGTTATGCGCACCTTAGTGGATTTAAAGTTAAAAAAGGGGACAGAGTTGTTCGAGGTCAATTAATTGGCTTGGTTGGAAGTTCGGGTAAATCTACCGCTCCACACTTACATTATGAAATTGAGAAAAATGGCAAAAAAATTGATCCAGTTCATTTTTTCCATTCTGATATCAGTGGAGATGAATATGAGCGTTTGCTGGAAATGGCGAACAATGCAAATCAATCATTTGATTAATTAATCAAATCCAAGCGATTTTCATAGATCATTGCACATTGACTATTGCCAATTGAATTCGGTATATTTGCACTTGATGAAAAAACTTCTCTATTCGCTCACCTTATTATGTTCTGCCATAAGTTATGGTCAAGTTCCAGCATATTATAGTAGCATTGACTTTACCCTTAATGGCTTGGCATTAAAATCTGAATTAAGTGATTTAATTACCAGTACGCATACTTCACCGACAACCTATTCTGAGGTTTGGGATGTCTTGAAAACGTCAGATTTAGATCCGACTAATAGCTCAGTTGTATTACTTATTTATGGTTATAATGACGACGACGGAAGCGTTATTAACGATAGAACCCGCAATAAAAATGATAACGGCGGTGAAGTTGGTGAATGGAACCGAGAGCATGTTTTTCCTAAATCATTAGGTTCGCCCAATCTAGAAGAAAGTGGCCCAGGTTCTGACCCACATAATTTAAGAGCAAGTGATGTTCAAGCCAACGGAAATCGATCAAATAGACAGTTCGCAAGTGGCACTGGTAATGCTAGCACAGTAGGGTCAAATTGGTATCCAGGTGATGAATGGATTGGGGATGCTGCGAGAATTATGATGTATATGTATGTACGTTATGGAAATCGTTGTTTGCCTAGTGCCGTAGCTGTTGGATCATCCAATGCGGTAGATGGAAATATGGTTGATTTATTATTGGATTGGAATGCACTTGATCCTGTATCCGTTCATGAAACAAATCGTAATAACGCCATTCATGCCGCCACTGGTAATCGCAATCCTTTCATTGACAACGCCCATATTGCAAATCACATTTGGGGTGGAGCTGAGGCTGAAGACTCTTGGGGAAATCTTTCCATTGAAGACGATTTGAAAGAGGCTATTTTAGTTTACCCAAACCCTTTAGTTGGTGACATTTTGTATATTTCATACGCTTCGGATTTAAACATTGAGTCTATAGTGCTCTCAGATGTGCAAGGTCGCACAACCTCTATCGCTCAGCCTTCTTTTAACTCAAATTATCAATTGGACCTAAGCGATATTCCGGATGGAACATATATTTTGAGTCTGTTCTCTGCCGAGGCCGTGGAAACTAGAAAAATCATTCTACAGTGAGTCGAAAAATACGCCTTATTTGGGATTTTTACGGTGAAACTGCAGATGGAACTGCAAAACATCATGTCATCCATCTAGAAGAATTTATGGAACGAGAAAAACTCACGCACTTTAATTGTGGCACAGATTCTAATGGTGATTTACATGCTTATGCTTATATGACCGTTGCAGAGGGGGATGTTAAAATTTTACGTGATGCCTTACGTCCAAATCGCGCTTTTGTAGAAAAAGAGGAGGCTTAAATTCACTCCTTTCATTCAAATTAATAAAGTATGGGATTCGATTTTTTTTCTTGCCCAATGGTCGTTTCAGGTCCATGGCCGCTTAATACGACGGTTTCTTCCGGAAGGACAAACATTTTTTCCACAATGCTTTTTCTCAACTTGGCATAATCACCCCCAGGTAAATCTGTTCGACCATGACTCCCCGCGAACAAAACATCTCCGTTCACCACAAATCCATCTTCTGCCGCGTAAAAAACGACGTGTCCGGGTGCATGTCCTGGAGTGAAAATTACGTCTAGTGAAGAGTTACCGAATGTGATCAAATCTCCTTCTTCTAAAAATACGGTGGGTTCAGGTGAAAGTTCAAACTCTTTGATTCCATAAAGCATGCAAGCCTGCGGAACCATTTTCAGTGTTGGTAAATCTAATTTATGTGCCTCCAATGGCAAGTGATAGGTTTCGCTCACGTAATAATTGCCAAAAACATGATCGACGTGGCAATGTGTATTCAATAACCGTACTGGTTTTAATCCTTGTTCAGTAATAAATTTACTTAGTGTCTCTTTTTCCGCTTTTGTTTGGCAGCCCGGGTCAATTATCATGCATTCTTTCGTTTCATCCATTAAAATAAATGTGTTTTCTTGAAAAGGATTAAAAGTGAACTTTGCTATTTGAATCATAGTGAACAGTATATCGACTGCAAATTTACAAAGAGTTTATTTAGTAGAACACACTTTTCTTGGTGACCCTATTCAAAGGTTTAAAAATCTGGATACTCCTTCGTTTTTCTCATAATATATGTTTTTTATTTTAAGACAACCGCACAGTTTATGAAATCAGAAACAGCACAGTCAGGACAAATACGATTTGTCCGCCGCTGGCGAAGCAAATGGAGATTTTTACTGAATTTCATTTTAGTCTTGTTTCAAAAGAGTAAACGGTAAATCGGTCGCTAAAAAAAACCAATTTGAAATCAACTAAAGCGAATCGGAAGTTGAAAAGATTCGTACGTAGGCATTTGGTAGGTAAACAATTGAATAAACTGTATATTTTCTTTATCCAAAGACGCAAATAGTCACGCCTATTATTTGTATCTTTACCCTTACTTAAATGAACAAATTTTTGAAACTCATACTTTCTGCCCTATTGATTGCACTTTGGGCCAATACCAATTGGTCGCAATTTTACCAAGGATCTTATCAAGAATTTGGTAAAAACCGGGTTCAATACAATACCTTTGCATGGAAATCTCACAACTACAAGCGCTTTAAAATATACTATAGCGGTATTAATGATGACATTGGCGTTTATACCGCCAGAGCATTGCATCATTATTTAGAGATTGCTGAATCCAGATTAGATTATTCTATCCCGGAAAAATTAGAGGTGATCGTTTACCAAAGTCAATCTAAATTCCGTCAAAGTAATTTGGGACTTAATAATGACGAACAATCTAACGTTGGCGGTACAACACGAATCGTAGGTTCTAAAATTTTCGTTTATTACGAAGGTGATCATCAAAAATTTAATGAGAATATTAAAGGTGCAGTGTATGAAGTGCTTTTAAAACAACTCTTTTTTGGTGGAGATTGGAAAGATCAGTTAAAGTCAAGTGTTAATTCTGGTATTCCTTTGTGGTTAGAGGAAGGACTGATTCGATATTTCGTAAAAGAATGGGATGAGGATACCGAAAGCAAAGTAAAAGATCTTATTCTTACTAGAAAAATTGACAAATTCAATAACCTAAGTCCTGAAGAAAAAAGGTATGCTGGACATGCAGTTTGGAATTATATTGCCGAGACACACGGCCCTACTATTATCCCAAACATTTTATACGTGACAAGAGTTTCTAAAAACGTAGAGCGCGGTTTTTATTCTCTTTTAGGGATGGACTTTGCCAAGCTAACACGTAATTACATTTCATTCTACCGAGCTTGTTATATTAATGAATATGATGGACAAAATGAACCTGCTGGTGAAGATGTCGACTATAAAATTAAAAAAGAATCACATTACTATTCAGTGAGAATAAGCCCTGATGGAACAAAAGTCGCCTTCGTTGAAAATCAACTGGGGCGTTATCGCGTTAAAATTTACAATACAATTACTGGAAAAACGAAGAAAATATTTGCTGCTGAAGCGAAAATGGAACGAATTCAAGATCACTCCTTCCCCATTATTAGTTGGCATCCTAGTGGAGACGCCTTGGCATTCTTTTCAGAACGCCGTGGAGTCTTAAACCTATACATCCATGATTTTAACAATGGAAAAACGGTTGAGAAACAAATGCAAAACTTGGACAAAGTTTTAGACTTCAGCTACTCTCCAAATGGTAAAAAAATGATTTTTTCCGGGGTTGTCAAAGGTCAGGCTGATCTTTATTTATATGACGTCTTAGGCAATTCAAAAAAACAAATCACGGATGATATTTATGATGATTTAAATCCGCGATTCATTGATAATGGGCGTAAAGTGATCTTTGTCTCCAACCGTGTTTCAGACACGATTTTCAAAAAACCCGAGATTGATTTTATTGACCGCAAAAATGACGTCTACATTTATAACTTGGCGGAAATTGACAGAACATATAAATTTTTAGATCGTATCACCAATACACCGGAGGTAAATGAATCACAACCCTACCAACTGTCAAGCGGAGAATTTGTCTTTTTAAGTGATGAAAATGGTTTAAACAATAGATATGTCGCCATAAAAGACAGCGTTATAAGCTTTATAGATACCAGCATTCATTACCGCCAAACAATTCAAATTGAGCCTCAAACGAACTATGTCACAAGCATTGCTGAACATGACATCAACCAACAAATGGATTTGGTTTATTCAGTGTATCAAAATGGACATTATAAATTCTTAATTGATAAGGCGAATACAAATACATTAGACGTCATTTGGAATACGACTTATATTCAAAAGAGAATAAAAAAGAGAGAAAAACGCAATAAGAACGAGGGAACGGAGAACGACACCATTACCGTAGGAGACCATTTCTATCAAAAAGAAATTGTTTATATTGGTGGAGGTTTTACTGAAACTAACACTGAAGATGGCAGTAGCGAAAGCACGGGCAGGCCAACAAAATTCACTCCACCTAAATATTTGATTTATAAAATCAACTTTGCCAAAGATTTTGTCCTTTCACAATTTGATAATAATTTTTTATTCCCGAATTACCAGCCTTATGCTGGACCAGGTTCGGTTTATTTTAACCCAGGCGTAAACGCCCTGCTCAAAATTGGTGCAAGTGATTTGTTTGACGATTTTAAATTATTAGGCGGTGTTCGAATTCCAACTCAGTTAAATACAGGAGGTGAATTCCTATTCATGGTGCAACATCTTAAAAACCGAATTGATCATAGACTAATCATCTATCGACAAAAAACGGTTGATGCCGCCGCAGATCCTTTCAAGTGGTTAACACATGATGTGCGCTATCGCCTGAGTTACCCAATTACCGAAACATGGAGTGTCCGCTCAACAGTGAACTTTAGAAAAGACAATCAAGTGTTTATTCCAGTTAATGATATCACTTTATTGCGTGAATCGCGCGAATCATATAACTCTGGAATAAATTTTGAATTGGTGCTTGACAATACAATTCCTATGGAATTGAATATTCGCCGTGGAACCCGATTTAAAGTATTTGCAGAGTATTTGCAGGAACTAGGCGGAGATTTTGATCCTACCTTTAATCTAGGAATGGATTTCAGAAATTATACGCGCCTCACAAGAAACTTTATTTGGGCCAATAGATTTGCTACTTCCACTTCACTCGGCGGGCGTCGTTTACTCTATTATATGGGTGGTGTAGACAATTGGGTTTTACGACCTGACAGGGATTTTGAAACCGATATTACAGTTGATCCTTCACAGAATTTTGCGTTTCAAACTATTGCGACTCCAATGCGTGGTTTTATTCAAAATGCACGAAATGGAAATAGTTTTGCCTTGTTCAATTCCGAGTTTCGTTTACCAATCGTTTCTTTTTTCTCACAATACCCGATTAAAAGTGATTTCTTAAAACAATTCCAAATTGTGGCTTTTGGAGATGTTGGAGCCGCTTGGACTGGTCCGCATCCATTCCATCCAGATAACTACTTTAATACGCAGATTATTGATGATAAACCGGTAGTCATTAACGTGGAGAATTTACGAGAACCGATTATTGGTGGCATGGGACTTGGACTTCGTTCTAAAATATGGGGTTATTTTGTGCGGCTGGACGTAGCCTGGGGAATTGAGAATTTAGAAGTTCAAAAACCAATGCCGTACATTTCATTAACGAAAGACATTTAATGACAACTACTACCGTTTTCCTACTCGTTTTAATTGGACTTTTTGCAGGTGCTATGAGCGGCTTTGTTGGCATTGGCGGCGGCGTTATAATGGTTCCTGCTTTAATTTACGTGATGGGACTTTCACAAATGGAGGCGCAAGGAACAAGTCTTATCTTAATGCTGCCACCAATCGGAATTATGGCCGTAATGAACTATTATAAAGCGGGTCATTTGAGTAATACCCTCATAACTTACGGAATTGTCATTGCAATAGCCTTTGTGGTTGGCGGATATTTTGGATCAAAATTGGCAATTCGTCTTTCAGACAGTGTAGTTAAATTAATTTTTGGAATTTTAATGCTCTACATTTCAGTAAAAATGATTTACGGCGGATACAAAAGCTATCTTGACGAAAAAAAGAATTTATCGGAATTACCAATTTCAACGCCAGAAGTAGATTCAGATCAGTAAATTTGACTTCACTTTTTTGTTATGGATTTAAACGAAAGAATAAAAAAAGAAACTGCCGCAATTTTAGATGAAATTATTGCGATCAGGCGACATATTCATGCTCACCCCGAACTATCATTTGAAGAATATGAAACCAGCAAGTTTGTTTCCAAAAAATTAACGGAATGGAATATCACCCATAAAACTGGAATTGTAAAAACTGGAATTGTAGGATTAATTAAACCTAAAGATGGGGCTGAGAAATGCATTGCATTGCGCGCAGATTTGGACGCATTGCCAATTAAAGAAGTAAATACAATTGATTATAAATCGACAAACGAAGGAGTAATGCACGCATGTGGACATGATGTGCACACGTCTATGCTCCTTGGAGCTGCTAAAATTCTAAATGGTTTACGAGACACAATAACAGTTGCTGTTAAACTTATTTTTCAACCAGGAGAAGAGAAATTACCTGGTGGTGCAAGCCTAATGATTGCTGATGGTGTTTTAGAAAATCCTACTGTTTCAGAAATTTATGCCCTGCATGTGTTTCCTGAATTAGAGGTGGGTAAAGTTGGACTCCGCGGTGGAATGTATATGGCTTCTTGTGACGAAATTAGGATGACCGTGAAGGGAAAAGGCGGACACGGGGCTATGCCACATCAAAACATTGATCCCATTTTGATCTCAGCTCATTTAATTACTTCACTCCAGCAAATCGTGAGCAGAAATTGCCCTCCTCAAATCCCTTGTGTATTGTCGTTTGGCAGAATTGAGGGACTTGGCGCCACTAACGTTATTCCTGATGAAGTAAAACTCGAAGGTACATTCAGAACAATGGATGAAAAATGGCGTAAAACGGCGCATCAAAATATTAAAAGTCAGTCTGTAATGCTTGTTAAAAGTATGGGCGGTGAAATTGATGTAGACATCCAGGTGGGTTATCCCTATCTCGAAAATAATCCTGAATTGACCATAGCGGCGCATAAAAAAGCGGTTCGGCTTTTGGGCGAAGACAATGTCGTTGATTTACCTTTGCGTTTGACCGGTGAAGATTTCGCCTATTTTTCTCAAAAAATTCCTGCCACATTTATTCGAATCGGAGTTAGAAATGAAGCTGAAGGAATTATTCATCCTGTTCATAATAAGCAGTTCAATATTGATGAAAAAGCAATTGAAGTGGGCATACAAACCTTATTATCGCAAGTACTTGATCGATAACCATGAAGCTATTATTTTTTATTTTAACTGCTTTATTATTTTTCGCTGGAAGCGTTCTTATCTCAATTCAATTTGAAGCTGTTCTTTATTTTTTCGTTCTAAAAATAGGATTTGGCTGGGTTTACTCTAGTATTTATATTCGAATAATTGTTGCATTCCTTTTTATTATCGGTATCAATTCCATTTTTAAAATCTTTCAAAAAACCAAGAAAATTAAAAAATGGGTAACTATTCTGATTGGCGTTGTACCCGGATTTTTTGTTTCATTCATTATCTCGCCTATTTATGATATTGACTATGGATTATTGGATGATAAATTGAAATTAGAACATTTCACAGACCTTTCAGAAGATACAAATTTCAGTTATTCACAAAATGATAAACATGAACTCATTGCTTTTTTAGATGTTGGATGTGGGCATTGTGAAATGGCGCTAAAAAAGATGAATGCCAACTTCACAAATGGACAAAATGCGCCAATTCATTTATTTTTTCATAACGATAGTTCGGATGTGAATCATTTCTTGGATATAAATAACAGCAGCCAGTTAAATCATCATTATATGCTATCGGAAGGTTTGTTTCTCAAACATGCCGGATTCGAATTTCCATCCATCTATTTGATAAATACTTCAGGCGAAACTGTATTTCATTGGGTGGGAGATGAAATGAACTATTCTGCCCTCGATTATTTGCTCAGCCTTGAACAATAAGCGGAGATAATCGTTATCTTTGTTCATGAAATGAAACTGATTTTTTGGTTTCAAAAAACCACTAAGAATTGAAAACTTTTGACATTCCAACCTACTATCGATCACCAATCATAAGTCGTGTTAAAGCCGTTCGTTCTAAATTCGATAAGCGAAAAAAAGACTTCTCACCTACCCGATTAAATTTTGGTGAGGTTGAATTTATTTTAGGACGACATTTTGGGTTTTGCTTTGGTGTTGAAAACGCGATTGAAATTTCGTATAAAGCGATCAATGAAAATCCAGATAAGCGGATCTTTCTTTTAAGTCAAATGATCCATAATCCGGGAGTTAATGCGGATTTAGAAAAGCATGGCGTGAGGTTCTTGCAAGACACTAATGGAAATCAACTCATTTCTTGGGATGAAGTTAAAGCAGATGATGTGGTTATCATTCCAGCGTTTGGCACCACCTTAGAGATCGAAAATAAATTAAAAGAAATTGGCGTAGATACTCCTAGTTACGATACAACTTGCCCCTTTGTAGAGCGCGTTTGGAAAAAATCTGAAAAACTTGGATCGGATGATTACACCGTTATTATTCATGGTAAAGACAAGCATGAAGAAACTCGTGCCACTTTCTCTCATTCAAAAGCGCACGCTAAATCTATCGTTATTAGAGACATTGATGAAGCAAAACTTTTGGGTCAAATGATCTTGGGCGATTTAGCTGAAAGTGATTTTCTCCGCATTTTTGCTGGGCGTTTTTCAACCGATTTTAATTTCAATACTGATTTGAGTAAAATTGGTGTCGTGAATCAAACAACCATGTTAGCTTCTGAAACACAAGAAATTTCTGATTATTTGGCTGAAATAATGATTCGGAAATTTGGAAGTGAAAACAGTAAAACACATTTTGCGAATACACGAGACACATTGTGTTATGCTACAAATGACAATCAATCAGCAACATTGGCCTTGCTAAACGAAACGGCCGATTTAGCAATTGTAGTCGGTGGATATAATAGTTCTAACACTTCGCATTTAGTTGAACTATGCGAACAAAAATTCAAAACATTTTATATTAAAGATGAGGATGAAATTCGAAGCGACAATTCAGTGCAACATTTTGATATGCACAAAAACGAAGTCCTTGAATCTGACGCTTTCATTCCTATAAAACGACCTTTAAAAATCATATTAACAAGCGGTGCATCTTGTCCAGACGCTACCGTGGATAGAGTAATTCAACGCATTTTAGAATTGACCAATACCAAAGCAGACATTGAAGCTGCATTGGCTGAAATAAAACAAGCTTTTAATGAAGAAGTTTGAACTACAATCAGATTTTGACCCAACCGGCGATCAACCAGAAGCGATTCGTCAAATTGTTGAAGGGTTGAATGATGGTGTAGATTTTCAAACCCTTTTAGGAGTAACGGGAAGTGGTAAAACATTTACCATGGCGAATGTCATTAAAGAGATAAATCGCCCTACTTTAATTTTATCGCACAATAAAACACTTGCGGCACAGCTTTATGGTGAGTTTAAAGGTTTTTTTCCGAATAATGCGGTGGAATATTTTGTATCGTATTACGATTATTACCAACCAGAAGCTTATTTGCCAACGACGAATACTTTTATTGAAAAGGACATGTCGATTAATGACGAAATTGAAAAATTGCGTTTATCGGCCACTTCAGCCCTACTTTCTGGAAGAAAAGATGTTATAATCATTGCATCTGTTTCTTGTATTTATGGTGTTGGAAATCCGACTGAACTTCAGAATAGTGTCATTGAGATAAAAAAAGGGATGTTAGTTTCTCGAAATAAATTTTTACTCAATTTAGTCCAAAACCTCTATTCTAGAAATGATATTGAACCGGAACGTGGCAATTTTAGGGTCAAAGGAGATACGGTAGATATTTTCTTGGCCTATGTGGATTATGCCCTTCGTATTATTTTTTGGGGAGATGAAATTGAAGAAATCTATACCTTTGACATTGATACTAATAAAAAGATCGAACAATTTGATGAAACGAATATTTTCCCCGCCAACATCTTTGTTTCAAGTCAAGACACAATAAATAACGCAATTAGACAAATTGAAATAGACATAGGAAATCACGTTGAGTTTTTTAAACGTGAAGGAAAATTGATCGAAGCCCAGCGAATTGATGAACGAGCCAATTATGACCTAGAAATGATTCGTGAATTAGGCTATTGTTCGGGAATCGAAAACTATTCGAGGTATTTTGATAAACGTGAGCCCGGTTCGCGCCCTTTTTGTTTGCTCGATTACTTTCCGTCTGACTTTGTGATGATGATTGATGAAAGTCATGTGACTTTGCCGCAGATTAGAGCCATGTATGGTGGCGACCGTTCACGGAAAGTTAATTTGGTTGATTTTGGATTTAGATTGCCTGCAGCAATGGACAATCGTCCTTTAAAATTTGAAGAATTTGAATCCATCACAAAACAAACGCTTTATGTAAGCGCAACTCCTGCAGATTATGAATTGGAAAAATCTGAAGGAATCATTATTGAACAAGTCATTCGACCAACCGGATTATTAGATCCGATCATTGAAGTGCGAAAAAGTGAAAATCAAATTGATGATTTAATTGAAGAGATTCAGTTAAGAAAAGACAGAGACGAACGCGTTCTGGTGACTACGCTCACCAAAAGAATGGCGGAAGAATTACAAAAATATTTAGACCGTTTGGGAATTCCATGTCGCTATATTCACTCAGATGTTGACACTTTGGAAAGAGTTGAGATTTTGCGTCAACTCCGCCTTGGTGACTTTGATGTGTTGATTGGAGTAAATCTTTTACGTGAAGGATTAGATTTACCTGAAGTATCACTAGTCGCAATAATTGATGCCGACAAAGAAGGATTTTTACGTTCAGAACGTGCATTGACACAAACCGTTGGAAGAGCTGCGCGTAATGTAAATGGATCGGTAATTATGTATGCCGATCGGATGACGAACAGTATGCAGCGTACCATTGATGAAACGAACCGAAGAAGGGCTATTCAAGAAGCCTACAACACAGAACATAATATTACACCTACACAGATCAAGAAATCAGTAGAGAGTATCTTAAAACAAACTAAAGTTGCTGACGCTGAAGGAAAAGAGAAGATTTACGACATGAATGTGGAACTGGCTATGGCTGCCGATCCTGTATTCGATTATATGTCGAAAGAGCAATTGGAAAAAAGCATTAAAAAAATTAAGAGTGACATGGAAAAAGCTGCGAAAGCACTCGACTTTATTGAAGCCGCGCGATTGCGAGATGAAATGTTCGTTCTAGATAAAAAACTAAAAACCTTTGAATGATTGAAGAAGTAGAAAAATTACTCGAACACAGTGTTGAATATGCGACCAAATTATTGGAAGAAACAGGTGAATCATACCCTTTTGGTGCTTATGCTGATACTATTGGAAACGTACATCCATTAGAAATGGAGATTGACACAAAGAAAGTACCAACTATTGGTCAGGTGATTGATAATCTTACCGGTTATTGCCAAGGAGAAATGAAAGCTTCAAAAATGAAAGGTTATGCCTTAGCTTATGAAGTAAAGTTACAATTGGAAGAAGGGGCAGATGCTATTGACGCCATTGCCTTTGATATTACTCATAACGACGAAGCAGATGTAGCGCTCTTCTATTTGCCATTTACAACAACGCCAGAACGGAAAGCAACGGTTGGTGAACTCTTTGCGGTAAAGCGATAATCAAACCAATTCCCTTAAAATTGATTTTATAAGTTCGAATCAAACAATTCAAAAGCAATTCGAACCTCGTGACTGAACCAGCCACCGTTGGTTAATTGTGAACTGCCATAATCCAAAAAATAGCCAAGGTAGAATTTATTAAATCGTTTTGTGATCGCCCCCATCAATGTATTTCTATCACGCCATCCTATACCAAAAGTTAGTTCATTTTTAGAACCAAATATCCCTGAAAGCATTGCTTGAGTGGAGTAAAACCCGTTGACTGAACGACCAACACCAGTCGCTTTTAACGCAAACTTATCATTAAACGGATACGAGTAAGAACCGCTCAAATAAATATGTCTAGCAGCTTCAAAACCTAATTCATCATAACGCTGTTCGAATAAATGGGTACTTGCAAAGCCGAGAGAAAAATTCCGTCCATACCATTGCACTCCAGCACCTGCATCAAATTTAGTTTGTGAGGCATCCATCACAGGGAGAATTGCGGGATCTGCTACTGAAGTTGGTGGTATCCATAAGGCATCAAATCCAATACTTTGGAGTCCAGGTGAAACCCCTACACTAAGATAGGTGTTCTTAATTTTAAACTGAATGTTAATAGGCACGCTTACGTGATGCATTTCCATCATTCCGTATCTATCATAGCGGTAATTTATGCCGACAGCCCCAGTAGAAAAAGGATTCTCCGAATCACCAATTTTCATGCACTTCAGGGCGCCATTAAGCTGCAAACCTTTAGGGGCTCCTTCATAGTTAACAAAACGCAATTGCCCTACCGTGTTTATGCTATATGAATTATAAGTTCCTATAGAAGCAGGATTAAACCAAAAAGAGCGTTGCCCCTCACTGATGTAAATCGGATCTTGCTGCGCAAATAAAGAAGTTGATAAAAGGGCAAAAATTACAGTTAAGACTTTGGGAATAGACATAATGTTGTTTTTATATTATAACGGTTTTAATATCGAAAAATTCATTCGACTCATTCCAAACTAGAATGAGCACTCGTTTTATAGCAAAACAAATTCGAGCGAAATATGTTACAGGTCATCAAAATAAAACTTTCTTTTCTTGTGATCACGTTATTGAATGTCAAAAAAATAAATATAAGTAACCAACTTCATCAATTTTAAAAACGATCTCAAATTTTATATCTATTTTTAAGAAGACATGCCCCATTTGGGAGGTTCATGCTTACGTTTTAGAAGACAAGCCTGAAATTGACAAATGGCGACAAAAAAATAAACAAACACAAAACATATGAATAATCCAGTTGGATGGTTTGAGATCGCCACAACAGATCTTGAAAGAGCGCGGCAATTTTATGCTGATGTATTTAAATATGAATTTCAATAAATAGACATGCCCGGCTCCAAAATGTACATGTTTGCTGGCGGACCTGAATCTCCAGGTTCTATGGGCGCATTGCTTGCAGGAGATGACGAAGTTACCCCAAGCACAGTTGGAACGTTGATTTATTTTCAATCTGAAGATGTTGCAATTCAAGAAGCACGTATTGAAGCTGCAGGTGGTAAATTAATTGTTCCTAAAATATCATTAGGTGAATTTGGATTTATGGTTCAATTTATTGATACGGAAGGCAATAAAATTGGCATCCATTCGAACAGTTAAACAAATTAAAATTTAAGTAGACGGTCGGCTAATGGAAATTGGGCGATCGTTTTTATTAAATACTAAGGCATAAAAATAGACTCTGCTTTCTTAATATCACTCACTCGAAAATAATGCCGCACTTTTTTAGCATCTAAATACGACACTAATGCCTGATTACTCGTAAGTTCATAAGGAGGTTCTACTGAATTATTATCCTTTCCAACTACAATGATTGCTTGATAAACTCCACCTGCTGAAGTTTTCGTTTTATAAGTCAATGCTTGATGATATCCTAGAAAATAAATACTATCAACAGCATACTTTTCCTTCTCATTGGCGACAGGTAAAAACACTACAATTGTCTTTTGTCCATCTTCTTGGCCCGGCATAATCTTAGTCCACGTTGGAGCAATAACCTCAACATCAGGAGACTCATTTAAAACAATCTCTTTACTTCCTGTGCAACTTTGCACAAATACCAATACAAGGGCAACTAGAAATACTATTTTATTGGAATTCTTCATACACAATGCTAATCATTATTTTCTGTAAATACAATTATTACACCAATCCTCTTTTTCTGAATTTCAACGTTTGTATTTAATTTGATCCATAATCCGTTTAAATACGGTTTTTCTTTCACTTTTAAATTTTTAGATTTATCGCTGATTAACCCAGATTAATAAGTTTTCGTTCACATTAAACCTGCTTTCCCTTGCTGCCAAAACTATTCATCTGCATAAAAATGTAATTATAAATCTATACATATATGCAACTAGAAAATCGATATACACAACAAACCAACAGACCTTATATTGTGCACTTTCACGACAATATGGGTGCAGGTCCCTATCCATTAGTACTTGTTCAACATGGAGGCGGAACAAGCCCAGAACTATTCTCAGAAAGCACGGGGAAATCGGACATTAACGAAGTCGGAAATACGAATGACTTTATAATGGTAATCACCCAAGAAAACGAATTACCAAGTTCTCCAGGGTCAAATACGTGGAATGCCGGATTTTCCGCCAAAGGAATTTCGAATGCAGATGATATTAAAGAGATAGTTATACGGCTATCTCTTTAATATCACTTTTTAAAAATGAATTTTAATAGATTGTAACCTTGTTTAAATCCGCGATTGAATTAACGCGCTTAACCACTCTCAATCTATAGGTGTTTCTATACTTATTAGTATCCTGCCTGCGTTCAAGCTTTATTTACTTTTAATCAATAACTTCACAACCGTTTGCTCCTCACTTAGCCCTTGTAAAGCGATATAATAAACGCCCTTAGCGACAATTAAATCAATTGCAACTTCATTCACGTTTTGATGTTCGGCGCTGTATACAATTCGTCCTGAGACATCATAAATTTCAACGCCAAGTTCTGTTACCATATCTTGTAACTGAATATTGAAGCTTCCAGCTGATGGGTTTGGATAAACTTTAATAGCGGTTGGATTGTATTCTGTTAACTCAAGCGCCACGATAGCATAACAATCGGAAGTATCTATACAATCGCCGACATCAATAATAACTGCATATGTTCCATTTTCAGTTGGCACAAATGTTTGATCAGTCTCCCCATCAATGGCTATCCAATCTTCATCACAATCTACCCACTGGTAGGTTGCGCCAACCTCAACGGCTATGAGTTCGTAATCTTCTGCCGTAACAGCAACATCAACAATTAATACATCCATTGTTAGGGTAACAATAGAATCGCAACCGTGCTCTGTAAAAAACGGCTCAGTGTATTCGCCTGATTCGGTAATTGTTTGCGTACCTAATACATACGATTCTCCTTCGCAAATTTCCATGGCGATAGAATCATTAAACGCCGGGTGAACAATTACAGCACCTGGTGTTGTCATACTCGCTGATATTTCTCCTTCATATCCGTCTAAACTCAATGAATATTCTCCCGGATATTCTAAAACCAATGAATCAATAAATTCGGTTGATGTGTAGGTGTCAACTCCGTTGGTAAAGGTCCATAAAATATCATCTAAATAGGTTCCGGTATATTCAAAGTGAATTTTATCGCCAACACAAATTTCCTCTTCTTCCAATTCATAATCCAAATTGATATATTCTTTTATAAAAATGGTGTAATCCTCTACCTCTCCATCATACCCTGTATCACAAGGGCCTGCATCTGAATTGTATTTCGCACTCACCCGCATGGTGGTTTTACCTAAATGCGCATCTATCGGCACCTCGATTTCAAGTGGTGAAAGCGTTGTTATTCCATCATCTGTATCATAGGCTGTTCCCAAATCATAATCTTCACCTGGATCCGTGAAGTCGCCATCTCTATTCCAATCAATCCAAGCATTTGCATGAATGGTATACGCACCATCTGTGGCTAAATTCATAGTTAAATCGTAGTCTAAACCAGCATAAACATTTGCTGTGTCCAAGTCAATATAACTGCTATAAGGAGCAGGTTTTCCAGAAGGATTATTCAAATCGCTAAAGTCTACTAATGTTACTGCTGTTCCCCAACTCATATTACCGTATGATTCGCAATACTCGAACGGACGAACGGTGTACATGAATTTATATGTTTCAGAAACCTCATCAAATGCACCCGTTGCTAACACTTTAAAATACACTTTAGTTCCTGCAGGATAATCTGGCAAAGGGTCAACCGATACCCATGTACTATCTGCAACATTTTCCATGTCAATCGTATTTTCAAAAGTGGGCTCATCAATTGACCAATGCACTGCGGCTGACGCCACATCCCAATCGTATGATATTTGTGAAGTAACATATTGCGGAATTTCTTCTGCAGGAACAGTAAAAGTTGGTGGATCTGTAATCCAAGTTTTTACAATTGCGGGATAAGGAGCTCTACCTTCTAACGTATATTCCCATACTCCCCTGCCCCATGTCGCTGCGCGAACTGTGTTTGATCCATTTACGACTTCAAGTTCATAAACCATACAATTTGGTAGGTCTTCATTGTATAATACCCAATTTGGATCATCCATTGCTTTGACATAAACACCAATTTCAGCCGCCAAGTATATATTCGACTCATCAGAATGATCGATTACGGCACCTCGAATAGGCATGTCATTTAAATTTGAGGTAATATTTGACCAAGTAAATCCATTGTCATGCGTGATGTATACTTTTTGACCATCATTTTGATAGCGGTTGTAGGTTACGAGAATTGTTTGATCATCATTCGGATCAAAAGCAATATCTGTTATACTATAACCAGGCAGTGATCCTTGAATATTAACCCAAGATGCTCCAGCATCAATCGATCGGTAAACATATTGGCCTCGAGATGCGACAATAATATTTGAATTGTTTTCGGCAATCGCGGCTTCACTTATCGTACCCGCAAAACCAGGAGAACCCATTACTTCCCATGTTGACCCAAAATCTAAACTTCTATGAACATCTTCTCCAAAGTGAAAAACTGTCATGTGATCATTTGGATCGTAAGCCATTGGTGCTACCCATGCCGAAGAATGCCCCGGAGGAGATGCACCTCCTTGGGTTTGCCCGCCATCAAATGTTCTTCTGCGCGTTCCGTTTTGGTAGCTTCCAATCATCCAATCGTCGTTTAAAGGATGTACAATTCCTTCCATTCCGTCCGCACCTGCATATTCAATCCAACCTGATTGTAACTTAATACTGGTACCATTATCTTGCGAACCCACAATAGTTCGATAATGGTTTGATTGACTTACGCCTAATGTATAATTTTCTCTAATTCCAGTGGCATGATTCAGTTTCTCCCAAGTTGTTCCGTTATCCTCACTTCTACAAAAGAATCCATCTGTTGCCATGTAAAATACGCCTTCGATACACTCGGCTTCTCGCATATCTGCATGAATGTATTGATCCCCGTCAAATGGAGCAGCCCATAGTCCCCACCAAGTAACTTGATCAAATGAAATTCCTCCATCATCTGAAGCATAAGCATCAATGCTACCTATAGTCATTCTTGTCGTATCGAGGTCACTTACTGCAAAGCCTTCGCTACTCATCCCTGGATTTGATCTAAACGTAAAATTAACGCCACTGTCATAAGAAATCCAAATTCCATTGCTTGAAACAAAATAAAGACAATCATCACAAATTGGACTGACATCTAAATGGACATTCGTATTATTGTCATTTCCAACAATATCTGGAGAACCCACCCATGTTAAACCACCATCAGTTGATCGCAACACTTTATTCTTATTCGGTCCCCAATAATAATAATCGTAGATATAAATGATATCAGCATCAGTCGGGTGAAATTCAATTTGCGAAATACTTCCGTTAGTCACTTTTGACCAGGTACCTAAATCATCAGTTGATCGGTACAAACCATCACTCGCACAAACAAATATCAAGTTGGGAATTGTGGGGTGGTAAGCGATATCCCTAACAGAAAAATTACTTCCCAAACCACCTTTCTCCAAGATTACTGGATTATAGTTCGTTTCTAGCCAATTATCTCCACCGTCTGTTGAACGATAAATACCATGCGTGACGCCATTTCCTGAATTTCTTAAATTAATTAAAACGTGATCAGGATTTGTTGGTGAAACGGTCATTGCATTTACACCTGTTGCAAAAAGGAAATCGGTAGAACCTCCAGCCCATGTTGTTCCGCTATCTTCTGAAGCCCAAAAACCACCACTTCGCGATCCAAAATACATGCGATCAGCATCATCAGGATTGACATAAAACGATTCTACTCGCCCTAAACCTGCAGAATAGTGTCCCGTAATACTATCAATATCTACTGGTCCAACTTCTTCCCAACCGTCATCAAACAAATACTTTTCCTCAGAAACAGGATTTTCTTCAATAAATCTTCCAAACCCCTTAGATGCATAATATGGATCTATTTCTGAACGATCACCACTTGGGTAATATTTGGACTCATTTGCATTTTTCCAACGCTGATATCCCATCCAGCCAGAGCCTTTCTCGTGTTTATCAATCGTCTCGAAATAAGCATCTGCCACTTCACAAACTTCATAAAAGTTAACGCTGTTATCTTTCATTAGTTCTTTATAAGAACGTTGGCCAAATGCCGTGCTAGAAATTAAGGTGAATAACAGGATTAAAAAGCTGTATTTATTTTTCATGTGGTAATAGTTTAATTCAATTTAAGATGAATTGATTTCTGAATATCTCTTAATCAATTACAATTTTTTTACGCAATTCCTCCGCACCCTCTAATTGCAGTGTGATAAAGTAAACACCTGTGGCGACATTTAATTCAACATCAATTTTAGCTGCTTCGCTATATTGCTTTTGACAAACGATTTGTCCGGCAGGGTTGTGAATGGTCATATAAACAGATGATTGGAGCGCACCAAAATCAAGGCTAAAAATACCATTAGTAGGATTCGGATATAAACGAACACCCGCGTTTTCAAAACTACCAATACTCAGCGCAGTAATATCGTAGCAGTCAGACGTATCAGTACATCCATCTTGCGTAATTACAACGGCATAACTGCCATTTTCAAGTGGTGAATAGGTTTGATCTGTAGCTCCAGGAATTTCTG
>TARA_B110000037_G_scaffold125092_2_pt1 | contig 42991 bp, 44 predicted proteins | sample TARA_B110000037 | Tara Oceans TARA_B110000037 (sample SAMEA4397196) | marine metagenome | biome: Polar Biome; feature: [MIX] marine epipelagic wind mixed layer (ENVO:01000061); material: water (ENVO:00002006), including particulate matter (ENVO:01000060) such as... | depth 10-100 m | reverse complement strand
GTTAATACTCTTTCTTCCATGGACGCAAAATATAACAAGCAACGGCAATGTAACAACTTTAAAACCGAATCAACGCCCGCAAACAATACAATCTCAGATTCCAGGGCGTATTGAACAATGGTTCGTACGAGAAGGTGATTTTGTAAAAAGAGGCGATACCATACTCCGGATTTCAGAAGTGAAAAGCGAATATTTTGATAAAAAGTTAACTGAGCGAACCAACAATCAAATATTGTCGAAGTCCTCATCGTTAGAAGCATATAAAAATAAAGAGGTTGCAATAGAAAATCAAATTTTAGCCATAATTCAAGAACAAAACCTAAAACTCGAACAGGCAAGAAACAAGTTACTGCAAGTACGTCTAAAAGTTAAAACAGATAGTATTGATTTAGTATCTATTAAGATTAACGCAGAAATTGCAGAAATACAATATAAACGTACGCTTTCTTTACAAAACGATGGTCTAAAAGCGGTAAAAGATGTAGAGGAAAAGCGAGCGAAATTACAAGAAGCAAATGCGAAATTTATATCTCAACAGAATAAATTTTTAACGACTAAAAATGATGTGATCAATGCCAAACTTATTATTATGACAGTTAGTTCTACCTATGGAGATAAACTGGCAAAAGCACAAAGCACTTTGTTTGCAGCCCAATCTGGAGGTTATGAAACGGAGGCAGAAGTTTCGAAATTAAAAAATAAACTAGCGAATTATAAAAAGCGGAATAGTCTGTTATTTGTTACTTCACCTCAAGATGGGTATATAAATAAGGCTATAAAATCGGGTCTTGGAGAAACTTTTAAAGAAGGAGAAAAGCTTGTAAGTATAATGCCTGCAAATTATGAATTGGCAGTAGAAATGTACGTGCGCCCTATCGATTTGCCGTTAATACATATTGGGGAGGAATTAAGAGTACAGTTTGATGGGTGGCCTGCTATTGTTTTTAGTGGGTGGCCTAATGCGTCTTATGGTACTTATGGGGCAAGAGTGATAGCGATTGAAAATTTCATTAGTGAAAACGGTAAATTCCGTGTTCTAATAGAACCAGATAGCAATGATGTTAATTGGCCAATTGCCATACGTGTCGGATCAGGAGCAAGAACAATCGCTTTATTAGATAACGTTCCTATTTGGTATGAATTATGGAGACAGATAAATAGTTTTCCCCCTAATTTTTACCAACCTAAAAGCAATAATTCAAAAGATAAAAAGAAAGCCTAAATGCGAAAACTATATATTATTACATTCTTATTGATTTATACAGTAGGTTTTTCTCAGCAGACAGATACTATATTAAATTTAGAAGAGTATTTGGGATATGTAAAGAAATACCATCCAATAGTGAAGCAAGCACAATTAATTTCAACGGAAGGTGAAATAAAATTACTCAAATCTCGTGGTGCATTCGACCCTAAATTAGACGTTGATTATGATCGAAAAAAGTTTAAAGACATAGAATATTATGACAGATTAAATGCAACTTTCAAAATACCTACTTGGTATGGAGTTGCGTTAAAAACTACTTATGAAAATAACGATGGTGTCTATTTAAATACTGAATCAATAACGCCAGATAATGGTTTGTATAGTGTTGGGGTCTCTGTTTCGCTTGCAAAAGGATTACTGACGAATAACCGCATGGCAACATTAAAACAATCCAAGTTATATTCGAATCAAGTTCAAGAGCAACAAATACTTGTAACTAATGATATTTTATACAGTGCTATAAATGCATACTTTAATTGGTTGAAAAACTATCAAGCTGAATTGCTCTTTAAAAATTATCTTGTAAATGCAGAAAATAGATTTCTAAATATAAAAAGAAGTTATTTCGCAGGAGATAAACCCGCTGTTGATACTCTTGAAGCCAATATTAATTTAAAAAATCGGATATTAGATTTAGAAAAAGCTAAAATTGGATATATAAAATCGACCCTAGAAGTTGCTAATTATTTATGGTTAGATAATGACTTACCTCTAGAATTAGAAGATACTATTCATCCTGATATTTATACAATTGACAAGATCGATATGGTATTGAGTAATTCCATTTTAAATATAGAAGATGTCTCTCTAGAAAACCACCCTAAATTAAAACAACTTGAAATTAAAAAAGAAATTTTGACTGTTGATAAGCGATTAAAAGCAAATAATCTACTGCCTGAAATAAATTTAGAATATAATTTTTTAACTTCAGATTTCAATAACCAAAACTCATTAAACACATTGAATTACAAATCGGGACTTTCATTTAGTTTTCCGTTGTTTTTAAGAAAAGAACGTGCAGATTTAAAATTAGCTAAACTAAAATTACAAGATATTGACTTTGACTTATCTGCGACTAGAGTTAGTTTAAAAAATAAAATATTAGCGACATTGCAAGAAATGGTGTCATATGAGGTTCAATATCAAATTCTTTCTGATTTGGTAAAGGATTATGAACAACTCGTAAAAGGTGAAGAACGAAAGTTTTCTATGGGAGAAGGATTGTTATTTCTTGTTAATTATAGAGAAGTTAAATTAATAGAAAGTCAATTAAAAAAAATTGACATAGAATATCAACTTTTTAATAGCAAATCGAGTCTACTTTGGGTACTAAGCGTTTTGTAAGACTACAATAATATTAACTTTTTTTATAAAAATTATAATCACTCGGAGTATCTAAATCTTTCAAGACTTTCTCAGAACTCACTTCAATATGGATTAAATTATTTTGATGTTTTATTAATAATTCCTTAGCTCCAGAATCGCCAGTCAATTCGACTAAATCTTTAAAATAAAAAGCATCGAATAGTGCGGGTACCATGACGCTCTCTTTTAAACTTGTAGCAACAATTGAATTGTTGTCCAACTCAAAACCAGCGATCAAATCATGTAAATGCTTCACAGTTACAAACGGCATATCTGCCAAACAGCATAGCACTCCATCCGCGTAAATGTTATTATCTTCCATATAATTAACGGCAAAAGCAAGAGAGGTTCCCAATCCATTTTTCCATTGACTGTTCTCAATAACTGTAACATTCAACCGTTTTAATGATGGTTTTATTTTGTCAGAATTCGCTCCTAACACCACTATGATTGAACTGACCATTGAGGAAATACCCACTTCAATAGCATTGGTAAGCAATGTTCCGTCTTTCCATGGTAATAATTGCTTAACAGCATTCATACGGCTACTATTACCAGCAGCCAAAATGACCATTACAATATTTTTACGGGAATCTGTTGATAGCATTAGGATATTTCACAGTGAATAGCATTGACTTTATCACTGAGAAAAATAGGTTCTTTACCACGAACTACAGAAAGTATTTCCGAACAGATCGAAAGCGCTATTTCTTGTGGAGTTTCTGCTCCAATATTTAGGCCAGATGGTCCGTGAATCAAATCAAAAAATGAATCTTCTATAACTGAATGCAATTCTATAAATTCATTTAATAATTTTTCTCTTCGCTTCTTTGGCCCTAACAATCCAATATAGGAAACGGAAAATTCTTTCAACTTTGATAAATATTTTAAGTCTCTCGCATAACTGTGCGTCATCAAGATTACGGCACTATTTTTATTTAAATGAATAGTTTCTATACTTTCTGGCTCTACATGGAATATTTCATTCGCACCTGGAAAATGTTGGAGGGTTAATGGATTCGAAATCGAAACTACCACAGTTACTTTCCATCCTAATAATTTAGCAAAAATACAAAGTTGTGCGGCATCGCGTTCTGCACCAAAAATGACCAATTTAAAACAAGGGTTCATTTCTTTAACCAATACGTCTGAATTCGATCCTAAAACCATGGTTCGATTTTGTTTCATGTAATACCTGGAATTGTCAGTAAAAACCACCTCTGTACCCCACTCGGTATTTGTTCCTACTTCTTTTTTAAAATAAGTTTTAAGTTGAAAAGACTCTTCCTTAAGTATATTGTTTTCAAACTCCTTTAAAAACAAATCACTAGGTCCAAAGGGCTCCAATAAAATATAGAGTAACCCTTCACAACCTAAGCGGTATCTTCCGTCATAGGTCATAATTTTTGAAACCTTTGAAGTAAATACGGATCCAGTTTGTTTCAAAATTTCTTTTTCAACACATCCTCCGCTAATAACACCAATCATGCTAGCATCATCGACAACTAACATACGCACTCCCGAAGGTCGATACGAAGAACCATCAAGTGCAACAAGTGTCACCAAAATTGATTTTCTACCTGCTTTTTTTGCTTTTTTGTACCCTTGAACTATTTGAATGAATTCATGCGTCATTAAAGATTATTTATAATTAACTAATGTAAGAAATAATGCTATAACACATATAAAACCATGAACTAATTAAAGATAAACCACACGATTTCAATGGTGATAGTATTTTTACTATTTATTAAATGCCAACGAAAACTATATTCAATGAATACTGATTAGCAGACTGAATACATTACGAATTCTTAAAATATATTTGTTTAAAGTGCCCGTAACGAATGATTTAAGTCAAAGTTAATGATGATAGCAATAATTTAAACTCTTCAGTCTTTTTATTTGCTATTAAAAATCCAATTTCTTCTAAATAATCAGGTGAATACATATCCATTTCTAATTTACGTCCTTTAAATGTTGGATATAATTCTTTTAAACTTATCGTAATCGTTTGCCACACGTCAGAAGTTTCAAAATGAGAAATATATGCGTATCGATCACTCTGACTTCTTTTTAGTCGGAATTGATATCGTTTACCATCCCCTTTCACTCTAATATGAAGCTTTGTGTACTTAGCGATTTCTTTTCTGCTAAATCGATAACGAACCGAAGAAAACCCCCCATTATTTTCTAAAGAAATTGTCCCTTTAAAACAAATTGCGTCATCAACTTCATTCGTAATAGTCGCTTGTGAAAAGCCTCCCATAACACCATCATTCACAATTTTCCAATCTTGCGAATTGCTGTTTTTAGAAAAGTCAAATAATGTTAAAATATCATTGTTCATGAATATTACTAATATTAAAAATATTACTTTTAAAGTTGGTGCATTTATCATATTTCTTCAATAATAAATTCAAATCTTCTATTTTAAATATTCGATAAATAGGAACCATATTGATCTTTAAATGAATACCCATTATCGATACGTTGTTTATTCAATTTCTTAAATTCTACCAACGACCACAAAACCAATTCTTTTATAAATGAGAGATCTTTTGGTTCAATATTAGGCATATATTCATTAATTAATGTTTCTAGAGGGACTATGCGGTTCAAACTATCAAAATATTCTTCTTCTGAACCGTCGTCCATCAATTCAAAGGAAGTTTCCTCAAAAAACCAATTCAATATTCCCTCATATGGATCACCATCATTTGTTTTGGTTAATTTTTTTATTTTTGGAAAATAATTTAAAAACAAGGTTTTAACAGCATCCCCTATAAGCGTTTCTGCGACAAATGACGCACCTTCCTGTTCTCCTTCATAAACCAACTCTACCTTTCCGGTAATCGCAGGGATCATTCCAAGTATATCAACGAACCGAATTGAGGTCTTGGATGAATTTGAGGCTATACAACGATGTTCTGCTGTGCTCATTAAATTTTCATAGGCTGTTATACTCATGCGCGCACTAATACCACTTTTTGCATCTACATATACATTTTCTCTAGCTTCAAAGCCAATTTGCTCTACCAAATCTTTCGCTATTTGAGGAATATAAATTTCACAAACCCGCTCATTTTGCAATTTAGCTTCTTGACTAGTTATGGTTTTTGCTATCTCTAGGGTCTTAGGGTAATGTGTTAATATTTGAGAACCAATTCGATCTTTTAACGGTGTAACAATACTTCCTCTGTTTGTGTAATCTTCAGGATTCGCTGTAAATACAAATTGAAGATCCAAAGGCAACCTAAGTTGAAATCCTCTAATTTGAACGTCTCCTTCTTCCAAAATATTAAATAAGGCCACTTGAATTCGTGCTTGTAAATCGGGTAACTCGTTTATAACAAAAATACTTCTATTAGCTCGTGGAATCATTCCATAATGAATAACACGTTCATCGGAATAATTCAATTTTAGATTAGCCGCTTTTATGGGGTCAATATCTCCTATTAAATCAGAAATAGTAACATCTGGCGTCGCTAGTTTTTCGAAAAAACGATCTTCTCTATGTATCCATTTTATGGGGGTATTATCTCCCAGCATTGCAACTTGGTCTTTTCCAAATACACTAATAGGATTTAGCGGATCATCATTAATCTCAGAACCATCAACAGCTGGGATATATTCATCTAACAATTGAACCATAAGTCTTGCCAGACGCGTTTTCGCCTGTCCGCGCAATCCTAGTAGATTTATATTATGCTTAGATAGAATAGCCCTTTCTAACTGAGGTATCACAGAGTTTTCATATCCATGTACTCCTATGAAAGATGATTTCTTATTTATTAAATTATCAATTAAGTTAGTTCTCAATTCTTCTTTGATACTTCTAGAAACATAGCCTGACGTTTTTAACGCACCCAATGTTTTATAACTTATATCCATATTATCGTGTGTGTTTTTTTCTATTAGTAGCGTAATCATGAAATATCATTTCTCCCAATCCTTGTAATCCTGTATAGAATGCCTTCCCTTTATTTGATTCTGTAAACTTTTCTATAAACGATTGTAAATAAGGATCCTTGGCAATCATAAACGTTGTTATTGGAATATGTAATTTACGAGCATAAGCCGCCATATTATAGCATTTCTCTACGATGTATTCATCTAGACCATTACTGTTTTTATAATATTGTCCATCTGGTAATCTTAGGCAACTTGGTTTTCCATCAGTAATCATGAAAATATGTTTATTCGTATTTCTTTTTCTACGCAAAATATCCATAGCCAGTTCTAAACCTGCCACCGTGTTTGTATGATAAGGTCCTACCTGTAGGTATGGCAGATCTTTTACTTTTATAATCCAAGCATCATTACCAAACACTATAATATCCAATGTGTCCTTTGGGTAGCGCGTTGTGATTAATTCAGAAAGTGCCATGGCCACCTTTTTCGCCGGCGTAATTCTATCTTCACCATATAAAATCATACTATGGCTAATATCAATCATTAGTACGGTACTCATTTGAGATTTGTGATTTGTGTCTTCTACTACTAAATCATTTTGAGTTATTTTAAATTCTTCTAAACCATTATTAATTTGAGCATTCTTTAAACTTTCAGTGATGGAAATATTTTCTAAAGTATCTCCAAACTGGTACGCTCTATAATCACCTGTGCGTTCATCCCCAACTCCACTCCTATTCGTTTTATGATTCCCAAGACCTTTCTTTTTTAATTTTCCAAAAATTTGATTAAGGGCGTTTTTACGAATAGATCGCTCTGTTTTTGCTGTAATTGCCACTTTAGAATTCCCATCAGGCATGATTTTTTCTTGAAGATATCCTTTGTCTTTTAACTCTTGTACAAAATCTTCTAGCGTATAATCCTCATTCGTAAGTTTGTACTCGTCGTCCAAAGTTTTCAACCAGTCTAAAGCTTCATCAAAATCACCAGAAGTATGTGTGATCAACTCTTGAAAAATTTCAAATATTCTTTCAAAAGGTGTTTGCTCCTCTTTCTTATAAGAAGTAAATCTAAAGCCTGTTCTTTGATGTTTAGGTGTTTTCGGCATTAATATTTTTTACTATATAGATTTAAATTACTTAGTTTTTTATATCATTCGAATATACGTTTAAACTAAATTGAGTTATTAGCCTATAATTCCAAATAAATCTTTCAGTTTCTCTGATCTAAATTTAAATATTTCTTTGAGTTTAGGTTTTACCATGATTGGATGAAAAATACGACCTAAAAAGCCAAAAGGTACTTTGTAGTCAATAATATCTTCAATTTCAACACCCCCTCCTATTTCTTTAATAAAATGTTTGTGATGCCATAAGACATAAGGCCCAAAGCGCTGCTCATCTACGAAATATTCGTTTTTAACCAAATGGGTTATCTCTGTTACCCATTTGGTTTTTATACCAAATATTGGTGTGACAACATACTGAATTATTTGGCCTGAAAACATGGGTCTATCTCCGCCAGAAACAATATCAAAACTCATATATTCTGGCGTGATTTTTTTAAGATTTTTAGGATTCGATAAAAATTCCCAAGCGACTTCAACAGTAATTGGAAAAGTTTGTTTTGAGTATAAATTATAAATTGTACCATGACTTGAAATAACCATAATAAAAAATTATTTTAAGTGTTTCGTTATTTTAGAACTCATAGGCTTCGTCAATGAATAAAATACATCTATATACTTTCCTTTTTCATCAATTAAATACTTTTGAAAATTCCACTTTACAGAAGTGTTTTTTACACCGTTTAACTCTTTATCTGTGAGCCAATCATAAAGAGGGTGTTTTTGGTCTCCCTTTACTTCAACTTTTTCAGTCATTAAAAAGGTTACTCCAAAGTTTAATTCACAAAAAGATTCAATGTCATTAGCTGTTCCTGGCTCTTGACTCCCAAATTGATTACAAGGTACTCCAATAACTACTAATTTGTCCCCGTAGGCTTTATGTAACTCTTGCAACCCTTCATATTGTCCTGTAAATCCGCATTTCGAGGCGGTATTAACAATTAAAAGTTTTTTTCCTTTAAACTTATTTAAATCAATAGGTTCTCCTGTTAAACTATTAATTGTTATGGTATATATGTTTTTCATAGTATTTGGTGGTGTAGCATTCTTCATATTTGTAAAAATAAATAAAAGTGAACTAATTAAAAGTATTGATATTATTAAACGACGAATTTTCATCTAGCTTATGTTATATATTTCTTAGACAAAAGTAACGAAATAAGCCGTAAGAATTGATAGTAAACTCAGTTATTTCAGTAAAATGATTACAGTTTAAAAAAAAATTATAGGAACTATTCATTCTTAGCGTAATTTCCAGTAGTTCTAAAATAAATAAGACGTTTGTTTCTTTAAAACCTAACAGCACCTCGGAGCACTTAATTGATTTCATTTGAATTCAATGAACCCGTTTTACATTTTAAATAATGCTAATTTTGCTATTATTGATGTTTATTTCAAAGACGAACCTATTAATTTACTGAATCCTTATGAGAGCAATTATTGTAGATAGAATTTGAGTCTTGAACCCCTCAAAAGACTTAGCATAATTACACCTTATCATAAACTGGTCACTTACTTGTGATAACAATGTTTCTATTTTTTTTCTTTTTTCTAAAAATATGATTGTTAATTATCTTTAATGTAATTAATTTAAATAAAGCTACACTTTACTTCCGTCTATGTAAACTACTGATAAACTCATGATTAAATATTTTATCGTAAATGCCAATCGTCATTTCTTGGGAATAAAAAAGTATATTCCCAATCAGTTTAATTTCACGCTTAAACATGAACGTTTTTGCTCTCCTTCTCGTACATGGTGATTCAGCAATCCCCCAGTGTGGGTCGTCATGATTAGCGATTAGATTAAATAAAATTTCATCGCTAGTATATTCTTCAAATCTTCCTCCTACAAAAACACTTATACCTCTAGGTCTAGAAAAGTACGCATCATTGTGTCATTGTTAGTGTCCCAAATCCAATAGCCAGTTTCCCTATATCAGACTTTGCCATTGGCAATTTCTCTAACAATCTGACTCTACTTTACCGCAAGTAATTTTTTTAAACCAATTTTCGTTAAACACGCCAAATCCTTCTTTTTTCAGCTCCGCTATAACCTGCTCAGTCGCTTCATTAAAATAGCGTCTTTTAGTTTTTTATTAAAATAATAGCTCACAATATAATATTTAATAGTTTATGTTATTCCTATAATTTTTACTCCGATAATTTCAAAACATTTTCCCAAACACTCTCACTTACAGGTATTCCATTTTTTTGGTTTTTAGCCCTGGTTTGCAGCGTGCGTTCTCCTGGATAATAGATTTTATCTCCCGAAACCATAGGTTCTACATCATGTGTATAATCAATAATTTCATTGAGCAATCTTTCCTGAATCCCCTGATCATTGAATATTTCTGGATAGATACACAAATAAATTTGAGAAAGTCCTGTTTCATATGTGCCCTGACCAACTTTATAGGTAGAATTACCCGAAGCCAAAAGGGTCGCTAGCATATCTAATATCATGGAGAGAGCAGATCCTTTCCAATAGCCTATCGGCAATCCCCGCTCTGTAGTTGTTATTTTTTCTGGATCATTGCTCAGCACATCATTATTATCCCATCCGCCAGGAAAAGGTAATTTCTTACCTCTAATCTTGTAATCGTTAATCTTTCCAAAGGCAAACTGAGAAATCGCCATATCTAGCACTACGTGACCTTCCTTTCGTGGAATGGACACAATAAACGGATTGTTTCCCAATCGACTGTCCTTACCACCCCAAGGTGGCATATTTGCCTGAGTATTTGTAAAAAGAATAGAAATACATCCTGCATCTGCAGCCTGCCAACCATAAGTTCCTCCACGCATCCAATGATTTGTGTTCCGCAGCGCCACCATTCCCATACCATAAAGTTTGGCCAATTCAACGGCTCTATTTGTGCATTTCCTCGCATTGATAATACCAGGGCCAAAATTTCCATCCCATCGCTCTATACTTCCAAATGTTTCTCCCTTTTCGGCTTCTGCATCAATCTTAACAGAACCATTTTTTATGTAGTCTATAAAAAGCGGAACTCGATTGATGCCATGAGAATTTACACCATCTAACGTATTCTTGGTATACGTTTCTGCCAAGAGTTTCGCTTTTTCACTTGTAAATTTATATTTCAAAAACAGTTTGTAAAGTACATCCTGCATGTGAATCGCGGAGATTTGTATCATTTAATTCAATTTAATTACCATAATTGGTTGTTATTTCTACGAAATGTAAATATAGAGAATTTGGATTACTATCTTTATAAAAGGAATTTTATTAAAAAGTAACTTTTTATATAATTGATTTTTAAAAAATGAATACGTTGAATACACGAATGCATTATGCTGTTTATTCATAAGATTTCCTACGAATCTAGCTGGTTTTTTTTTAATAGAAAAAGCTCTTTCGATATTCTTAGAAATCAGCATATTGAGTTCATCATCGTTAAACCCTATAGCTCTGAGCATAGGAAAGAGTGTTTTAAAAAATTGACGTATAAGGAGTTTTCATCTGATTTCCCTACTGTGCGTCAAAACATCCCGCGCCGCGAGAAATCAAAATAGCATATAAAAAAACATGAGTAGTCGCAAATATAATTTTGTCAATGTAATTTTTGTTTTGAGAATGGACTCAAATAAAACCACTTGGCGACACTCCCATTGAGTATATTTAATTAAGACCATAAAGCTTTGACTTCGCCAGTATGTGAAGCAATAGTCAATCCCGTTTTTAAATGGGTTACTGTAGACGGTTTTACTAACTTTTTATGTATTTCACTTAAATTAGCAGTGTTATTTATACCTATTTTAATAAATCTAGGTTTTATTTTGGTTCCGTCTATTCCATAATTAAATTCCTTAATCCATCTTTTTGAAAGTGCTTTAGTCGCACAATTCTCGGCATAAATTGGAAAAAATTTATTATTATATGCACCAGATACACCGGTATTGGTAATTATTTTAATATCCGTTTCATTTGCAATTCTCTCAAATAGCAGCAAATCTATTCCCAGATAATTTAGTGAGGTACCAACGAAATAAGAGATATTAAATTCCTTGAGTTCATGGAAGTATGGTATCATTTTTTTAGTATCGCTGCTCGATGTACCGAATTTGACTGTATTCTAGCTGCTCCAATAAAATTGACCAAAAGGTATTCATGCGAGCCCCAATTTATCTGGAACCAATTGATTCCTCCCGCTTACATCTTGTACTATGTTGTTTTTTTTTAAAATACACATCCGAAAAAAATAAATTCAATTATAAGAGTTCTATTCCTTTTTTCATTTTTTCAAATGAACATACAATGTCTACTTCTCTCATTCCGTAATCTCAAACGTAAAGTTTCCCTCATCTTCAAACCCAAATTCATCCAATGCTCTTACAATGGCAACATGGATTTCAGTGACCAATTTAGGCAATTCATAGTTCCAAATATGAGAAGAAACCTTTGGCGAACCAAAAGAATCGCTTGTACCTTTATACTTGTTAAATTCACTATCATCATAAGAATCGGTAGGCTCTGTAAACTTCATTGGCGTTGCTGTTTTTCCATCAATAAAATCGCTATATAATCCCGTTCTCCTCCATCATAAAAATTGACTACAATATTGGTATTGACGAGCTGTATTCCTCTATCAAGTCACAATGAATCTCTCAAGCAAGACTATCAGGATACTTCAAATGACGATCTAACGTGATTCTTAAGAAATCCTTTCGATCATTGCCAGCAGAAACAAATTGAGGTTTTACCTTATGACCATCGAAATGGAAAATATGATAACCATTAGTGTTTCCATCTTCCATAGCAACTCTTACACCTAGTTCGTTTCTTGGCCCCTAATACCGGCCTCCTCCAAGGGTTTCTGCCAACGTATGTGCAATAAATGGTTGTCCGTGCCAGCCATGAGTATGATCTACTTTTACTTTCCAACTGTTGCATGTATCATTTCCAAAAATGGTATAGATATATTGAAAACGTTTTAAAACAGTTAGCAAATCCTTAAAGTTTATCGTATTGATAGAAGCAGGAAAAGTACGGTTATCTGCATACGTAATCAGCGGTATATGAGTAATAACCATAACCAACTTGTCTTTAGGTACATCTTTAAGATCATTGTTAATCCATTATATTTGATTGGCATCAATATATCCTCGATACCCTTCTCCTTTGCCTTTATACCCTAAATTATTCAAGGCTAAAAATGTACTTGACCATAGTCAAAGGTGTATTAATCTGGTCCAAACACACTTTTGTATATCTGTGTCGCATATTCATAGTTTGGAGATTCAGGATTTAAATCATGATTGCCAGGAACATTCCAAATTGGAATATCAATTTGAGACATTAACCTATTATGGCGCTCATATAGTGCTAAATTGTCATTTACCACATCTCCAGCTACCAATCCAAATTTTGCTTTATATGGATTGCCAAAAAGCACATCAATAATGTCCTTGCGCATCATATCTAGTTCTTCATTTGTAGTCGTCTGTGGATCTGCAAAGCCCATCGCCTTGAACTCATTAATTTGGATCCCGTCCAATAATGCAAAATTTATCGTTTTTCACAAGGGGCCGTTAGACTTAATTGTAACCTATTTCCAGTCTGCTATTTTTGGAGTTTCTTCAGGAAAATGGAGGTAGTAAAATTGAGGCAATTGTACTTTATTTAAAGGCACACTATACTATGTAGGTTTGGAAATAAACAATATACTTTCTGGTGGTAGGTCAATTTTATAATTTTCTTTCGCATCTGTTTTTACAACGTCTACACCATTTGAAACCTTTATACCTTCAAGACCCTTTTCTTGTGAATCAAATTGATTATTGACATTACTATCGAGAAACACCGTTCCTTTCGCTATATGATCTTGAGAATAGATAGTACTGAACACCGTACTTATTAAGAATCCGAAAATTGAAAGCGTTAATAAATAGTTGCTTCTTTTCGCTAAGTAATATTTATAATTCATTTAATAGTTTCGTTTAAATTTAAAAACGAATTTTTTCTAAAAGGAAATAAATCCATTTAATTTTCCGTATCCATAGCAAGAACTTTTCTCAATATATCGTGCATTATTATAGGGTTTACGTTAATTCCTGTCCAATACTTTATTCCTATTACCCCTTGGTTTACTAGCATTTCAAGTCCGCTTACAGTTTTACAACCCATTACTTTCGCTGCTCGTATAAAATGTGTTTCAGGTGGATTATGAACACCATCAGCAACAACCATATCCGATTTTATACTTTTAAAATCAATATTCAATTCTTCTTCTATATTTGGATACAAGCCAATACTAGTCGCATTAATAACAATATCTGTGGTTGCTTTAATAAAGTAATTAGTACCCCAAGAATGGTAAACGGCTGTTGTCTCGGTCTTTTTATTTAATAAATCCACTAGGACTTCTGCTCTATCCTCACTCCTATTTACAATAATTATAGAAGAGACCCCTGCCAAAGCAAGTTCGACTGCCACTGCACGTGCTGCTCCACCAGCACCAAATAGCGTAATATTTTTTCCTTTTGGAGAAATCACTTTCTTCAGTGCTTGCACAAAACCTTGTCCGTCGGTATTTTCCCCAATCCATTGATCGTTTTTTCTTACAACGGTATTTACTGCACCGATAAGCTGTGCAGATTCACCAAGTCCGTCTAAATATTTAATGATGGACACTTTATGAGGGATAGAACAATTGAAACCAGTCCATCCCATAGCTTTAGCACCTTTTACTGCTGCTTCCAAATTCTTCGGACTCACTTCACAATTCAAATAGCGAAAATGTAATCCATGATGTTGATATGCCGCTTCCACCATCGCCACGGTTGGATTTTCAGCAGCAGGTTGTGCAAAAGAACCTGTAATTTGTGGTAAGAAATCTGTAGTTTTTATCATACTAATAACAATTACTTTATGTTTTTGATTAATCCTGACCCAACCATTGACACGCATTGGCAATAATTTGAATTATTTCTGTTTTTTTGAAAATAGGATATGTTTCATGCCCTGGACGAAAATAAAAGATTTTTCCTTTTGCAAGATTCCAAGTCATACCGCTTCGAAAATATTCTCCTAGTTCCCACTTTTCTTCAAATATAATTTCATTGGGCTCTGGTACATGAAAAGGCGCACTATACATTTCAGTCGCCATCAGCTTCATTGTTTTTGGGATTCCCTTTGAAATTGGGTGGTCCTTTGCAACTACATGTAAAGTGCTTGATTTTCCATCGTTTCGCCAAGCAGGAAAACAACAATTAGGAAGATCTACTCTCACACTGGGTGCTTTTCCAAGTCCTTGTTTGGCATAATAAGCAGGAGTAATCAGAGAATTCGCTGTAGGGACTATTCGTCCAGGAGGTATGATAAACTCAAATTTCATATCACTTTTCGGATACTTTTTATACGCTTGCTCTTTTGTAACTTCATTCATGGCTTCCATAAAAGGCGTTGAAAAATGAGCGGAATGCAAAAAAATAACATTCAATGTACCCGCTTTAATACGGTTTATAATTTTCCGTTGTGCCGTTTCTTTTGAAATTTCATCATGCCGTCTATGCCCCCACCAAATTAAAACATCTGCCCAATCGAGATTTTCATTAGAAAGCCCCTGTTGTGAGTCATTTAGATTTACGGAACGTAATTCAAAATTATTGGAAGTTGATTTTAAACGGTTTAAAATTTCATTTCCAAGAAAGTTATCATAGGCTTCTGACTGCAACGGTTGTTGCTCATCCCATACCAAAACGTGAATGGATTGCGCATTTATAGTGTTGCAAAAAGACATGATACTTATTATAAATCCTATTAAAAAGACATTTGAAATTCTCATAGTGTATATTATTTACGATTACTTTTTAGTTAAAAATCAAATGCGTCGGGTCTAGCATAATACCCAACCACATCAAATACGCATTTCCCCGCAATAATTTGGTTTGATTCAATTTTATAGGTGTTTATTACTTTTTTATAGCAACGGCATATATCATTCCTGCCATCATATCTGGGAGCAATAACCGTCCTTTTTCTTCTTCTAGATAAAAATCTGCCGCAGATTCTAACCCGTCAATTAAAACAATTGATGCTTCCGTTTTTCCATCTATTTTCCAAACGGTAGCCTGTGACCAACTACTAAGATAATAATTTCCATCGCTATCTTGCTCTACAGCATCAGCACCACGGAATATACCTTTCAAAGGTGTTAACTTTCCATTTCTTGTAACTAAAAAATTCCCTCTAAAAAAAGATCCTACCATCATATTTCCATCATTGTCAATCCCAACCCCATTCGGGTTTGGCATAAGAGGTGATGTATCCTTTGCTATCGTTACCTCTCCATTCAATGTTATATGATAAATCCGCCCCGTATTCGGAATAGATTTTGCCTGCTCACTGTCTAAAGGCCACAACTCATTATTCGCATCTCGCATAGTATCTGTTGCTCCCATATCTACTACATAAATACCCTTTCCATCGGCAGCAACACCAACATCATTTAAATACAAAACTTCTTTGGGGAAATCTTCTTTGTTTATAAAAACACTCACATTCCCCTCTTTATCCACTTTGTATACCTTCGTTACATCCGAAAAATATAAATGACCTTTTAAATAAACAATCCCCTTTGGTTGATCAAATCCTTTGGCAAAAACGTTTACACCATTTTCAGAAATCTCAACAACTTCACCATCGCCATTCTCACTTCCATTCATTACAGTCACATAATAATTTTCATTGAATCCCTTTGTTATACTTTCTGGCTTCTCACCCACTTTAACCGGAAATTGAATCTCAGGTTGACTACTACAACCATAGGATAAAAATAATGCAACAATGGCAATTCCTCTAATAATTTGATTCAGACTAATACTGATAATTTGAAATACTTTTTTCATTTTTAATAATTTTAATTTATTCTAATATTCATATTGTTATGCAATACACCCGCTTCTTCAAATTCGTCACCATAAATTTCAAAATTAAGTTTTTGGTAAAACTCAGTTGCATCTGTTCTAGAATGACACATTACTTCTTTCAATCCTTCTTGCTTCGCGAAAAGCAGCAATTCTTCAACTAAACGTTTTCCAATTCCTTTTCTTTGATACTTAGTTGCAATTGCCATTTGCATCAATTGAGCTCTATTGTTTTTAGTATCAAGTGGTGCCAGCACTGCACAACCCACAAGTTGTTTACTCTTTAATGCTACAAAATGCCAGGAAATAGCATCTTTCATTTCCCAACCATTATCTGGTAATCCAATAGGGCGCAATAACACCGTGTTTCTTAGTTTTCTTTCGAATTCATATAGAGGGTCTAGCATTGATATTCTTTTAACTTCCATCATTTTATTATTTTATCCAAAAAGAAAATACATACTCTTTATCCTTTAAAAAAAACGGACTGCCCATTCATTAAAACTTGTGCATTTTTGATTTCTACTTTTCTAAACCCAATCTTATGACTTATCGTTTCAGTTGAGCCATCATTAGCCTTTAAATTAAGTATCAGTTTGTACAGATTTGGATCTTCTGTAGACCAATTTTTCGGATTACGGATCGGAAATTCTTGAGACAAAGTAGATTTATTAAACGTTGTTTCATATTCTAAAATCACTTCATTCATAGCATTCAAGATTAAAAATTCTACTTCTCCAGCATAACTATGCGCTGTATTTTCAAAAATTATATCAACGCATATCACTACATATTCATAGGCCTCATCAAAGTCAGTCGAGACTTGAAAATCCTGCATATTTGTAGTTTCTTTTCTTACTAAATATACGTCTCTGTATATACCGCTTAATCTCCAAAAGTCTTGATTTTCGAGATAACTACCATCAGACCATCGAATTACTTTGACGACTAATTGATTTTCTCCTGTTTTTATATACTCGGTAATATCAAACTCTGCAGTTGTCATACTGCCCTGACTGTAGCCGACTTCTTTTCTATTGACCCATATATAAAACGCGGACTGCACAACTGCAAAAGCGAGAATAGTTTTATCTTCTGACCAAGGTTCTGGAATTTTGAATGTCTGACGATTTAAGTCTATCTCATTACCCTCATTCGGGACATAAGGTGGGTTGGTTTTAAAAGGCATCGATACATGTGGATAAATAGGCATTACATATCCCTCTGTTTGCCAATTCGATGACACGTTAATTTCAGTCCAATCACTCGCTGCATAATCTATTGAAAAAAAATCTGGAGAGGTATTATCTGGATTATTATACATTTTAAAATTCCAGGTGCCATTTAAGGATATATAATGATTTGATCTTTCCGTTTCAAAAGAAAGTGCCTTTTTTTTATTTTGAAAAGGAATGAAATGTTCATTTAGTAACAGTTTATTGACCGCAAGGACTTCAGGGTTCTCCCAATCAGAATTTGATTTTTGCCCCCAAAGAACTGGAACAGCACTAATGAAAATAATTAAAAGAAAGACTATTTTAACTTTAAACATCTGTACATTTTTTTAAGCGTAAAAGATGTGAAGTTAATGAATCTTAATGAATACTAAAATTGATATGCTGAAACTATTAAAAATAAGCAGAAAGTCTTATATCAAACTAAATTTTTATTCAGGTTATAACAACTATAAGTTTTGTAGTCAACTTGATTGAAAATAATTATTTCACACAAAATTTTAATTAATATAAATCCTTGAATTATATAAATTTATTTAATTCCGAACGCTGATTTATATTAAAAAAAATCAGATACTAATTGATAAATACAGTACCATAAGACACAGAACTGCTTTTTGATTCCACCTTGATTTCAAAAGTAGAGACCTCTATAATTCTTTCTCCTTCTAACTTTACAAATGAAACTTAATAACTTTTATTTTTGTTTATTTTTTCCGTAGCATTCATTTTCAACAAAGCACTTTCTGTACCAACATTTGTTGGGCCCAAACCTCACGGGCTTTAAGGGGCAACAAAAGTAACATAGTTGTAAATATTTTATCAGTTAATTGAGTTTGGCGCAAGAATTTACGCCTAGTTTATAAAGTTTATTGGTACTAAAGAAAATTACTATAAAAACAAGATTGATTTCCATTAATTTTTGGCTAGAGGTGTTTTATCTATTATTTAACTCATACCACTCAATATCTTTTATATTCTCGCGCCTTCCTTTCTCAACGGGTGGATAATTGGCAACTAGGTAATTCACAATCACTTCTTGATTTTCTCCTAAGTCCCATAAATTTTGAGTTTCCTGCATCCATTTAATGGTAGCATTCCAACGGTCTGCATTCATTCTATTTTGAATCACCAATTTTGAGGAATGACAACTGGTGCAGTTCTGAACTACGGTTAGCAATCCTTCAGCATCTTTAAAACCCGTACGAACATGAATCCCGTTTTCAATTAAGTCCTCATTCACTTCAGTTATAGTTTGTTCCGTATCTATCGTTTCAAAAGAGAATCCGTTAGGATTTAGTAATAAAACAATAAACAATATAGAAGCAATGCTTGTAATAATACTTATTATTTTCAATTGACGTCCAATGTCTTCAATCTGTTTGTTAAAGTTGTCCTTTACAGCCATTATACTATTTTTACTGCAATCCTATGACATGCATTATTTAAATATCCTTTAGGATTCCATCCAGGAACTAGCATTGGTTGCGCTACATTTTTTGAATCTGTCGCACGCGCCCATACTTCGTAATATCCTATTTTGGGAAAACTTACGGTTGCAGAAAAATGCTGCCAAGCCAAACGGTTTAAAGGTTTTTCTAGAGTACATACGTTCCAGGTAGCCCCAAAATCTATAGAGACTTCTAGTTGCTTTACGGACAATTCTCCTGCCCAAGCGTGTCCACGAATACTCAACTTTTGTCCCTCTTTGAGAACGGCTCCAGAACGCGGATATGTTATCAATGATTTTACAGGCATAGATTCTATAATACCCATGTCTTCATCCTTTACCACATCTCCGGGCGCCACAGGGTTTTTAGGAACGCGGTAGGCTGTTCCTGTCATTTTAGTACCGTCGTGTTCTTTATCTCGAATGCTAATTCTATTGATCCATTTCCCAGAAGTAGACGCTGGCCATCCGCCACAAGCCAATCGCAAGGGATATCCGTGTGCTAATGGAATTTCTTTACCATTCATTTCAAAAGCGATCAATGTTTCTTCTTGTAATGCTTTTGACATGGGAACTCCTCTAGAAATAGGTTCTTTACTTGGGTCACCGCTTAGATGTGAATCTGCCGAGTGATAGCCAATATAGACGGCATTAGATTTAATCCCTACATCTTCCAATACATCTTTTAATCGAATACCGGTCCATTTTGCGCAATGTACGGCACCAATAGTCCACTGATTTCCTTTGGCAGATGGATCGTATTCACTACGACCATTTCCGCCGCACTCGAGCGTTAACTGATACGTATGGGCCTTAAATTTTGTTTTTAACTCCTGTAGGCTATAGGTTTTGGATTTTTCTACTGATTCGCCATCAATTGTTAATGTCCAATTCTTTATATCAATGTTTTGAGGAATTAGGCCATTATTTCTAATAAACATATTACTATTAGGAGTAATCTTGTCATCTAATAGATGTGCCTGTGCTTCTATGTTCCATGGCTTCTCATTTAAAACTACCATGTCTTTATTCTTACGAAACAAACTGAAAGGATCTCCTTCTTGAAGTGCTATCAGATTATAGCCTTCTGGTAGATTTGAACCAAATACAACTTCAGCACCAATAAGGGTTGCAAAAGAAGTTAATGAGCTTGTTTTAATAAAATTTCGTCTGTTCATTGTAAAACTATACTTAATTAATATCTATCGAAATTCTTTATTATAATTTTTAAAATTCAACTATGATTTTTCAACATAGCTAGATATTTAAATAAGTACTATACGAAGTCTTATTTAAATTCCTCGTAAAAAACTTGCATCAACGAAGGTCGAATATTCAGATTATATAAGTTTTTATGATCCCTAGTGGGGTTTACCCTATTTGATAAAAATATATAAACCAGTTCATTTTCAGGATCTGCCCAAATATAAGTTCCCGTAAATCCGCCATGACCAAAGCTTGCTTCACTAACTTGAGGAGCGGGAGACGCCTTTGACAAGGACAAACTAGCATTATTTAATAAAGGCTTGTCAAAGCCTAAACCTCTTTTATTATCATTCTCTGGAAATTGTACTTTCGTAAATTCTAGCAGCGTACTTTTTTTAATAAATTGTTTGCCTCCATAAGAACCAAATTGCATATACATCTGCATCAATTTTGCCAAATCATTGGCTGTAGCAAATAACCCTGCATTACCGGAAACTCCGCCCATTAAAGCGGCATTTTCATCGTGTACCCAATTTTTAATAGTTTTCTTTCTAAAAAAACTATCATACTCTGTTGGAATTATATTCTTTTTCGGATAATAATTCAACGGATTAAATCCAATAGAATGTGCTCCCAGTGGTGCGTAAATATTCTCTTTTAAAAACGTTTCATAATCACTGCCACTTAACTGTTTCGTTATCTCGGGTGTTAACAAAAAAGTAAGTCCAGAGTATTTATATTTCTTTTTCGCTGACACCTCTGATCTATTAATTATACGATACATTTTCTTATGAAAACGCTTATTCAAAAACAAATCTTTGTAAACAGGAATACTATATTTATTACTAGCTTTACTCCGCAAAAACCGTTTATTAAACTTGTTATTTTTCATGGTCTCCGAGGCAAATACAATATAGGGAACCAAACCGGCTTGATGCGCCAAAACTTCACGTACGGTCATATTTTTTTTATCTTTTTTGTGCCTCCATGGTTTCCAATAGTTACTAAAAGGAGAGTCTAACTCCATTTTTCCTCTATCATGCAGTAGCATTATAGAAGGAAGCGCTGCAGCAATTTTGGTCACTGAAGCCAAATCATACAAATCATTCTTAGAAACTGAGTCCTTATTATCGTAAGTATGATACCCATATGTTTCATGAAAAACTACGGTATTATTCTTAGCAATTAATAATTGTGCTCCTGGAAAAGCGTTTTCTTTAATCCCTCGCTGCATGATGGAATCGATTTTAGCACATACTCGAATACTATCATATCCCTCATTCGTTAAACTTGAATATCGCAGCCGTATTCCACCTTTAATCGAAATACCATCTCCCTTATGAAATCCTCCAACAGCCTCTACCACCCTTCCTGAAGCACCGACTCCACCAAAAATAAGTTGAGCAACACTATTTTTTTCAAAGGAATCCGCTTGTTCAAAATTTATAATAACGGGTACTTTATCCAATCCTTTTAAATCGGCAAGAGCCTTTGGAGATTGAAAACTGGTAAGGATTAGTTTTACACCAAGACTTTGAACAAAATTTAACATATCTTGCGAATTCTTATTTGATTGAAAGAAACTACAGATAATAACATTAAAGTCCGACACCCTTTTTTTTAGGGTTTCTATATTCTTTAGATCTTGTGAATTCGGAAAATTAAAGTGTTCGATTTTGTCGTAGTTATTCAACATACTTTTAAAACTAATCAACTTATAGGAATCACTTTGTAAGGAAAGGGTTGCTATTTTTTGTTTTTCAAGATTTTTTATAGGAATTAAATCGGAGTCGTTTTTTAAAACAATTATTTCATTAGGGAATTTATTTTGTGACCAACTTACAAAACCAATCATCGATAAAAAAAGCAGTAAACAATGTTTTTTATTCATAAGGTGAAATTACTGCTTTAAGAGAAGGTTACAAAGCTGTTTATACTAAAAAAGAAAAACCTCAAAACAAATAATTTTGAGGTTTAAATATTTAGTATTCTTCTACTAAATCCAAGTTACTTCGCCACTATGGACATGGTACATAGCGCCAACAATTTTAACTTCTCCCTTGTGTTCCATTTTTTTTAAAATTGGACTTTCTTTTCGGATAGTCTCAATCGCCAATCCCACATTCGTATTTGAAACAGTTTGTATAGCTTCAGCATTGAACTCTTCTACTGAAGGTCTTACTACATCAACAGCAGGCTGAATCTTACTTAATAATGCCGTAATATTCCCTAGTTCTACGCCATTACAAGCCGCAGTAACAGCGCCACAATTACTATGTCCTAAAACTATTACTATTTTAGATCCTGCAACAGCACAACCGTATTCAATAGAGCCTAAAATATCTTCATTTACAATATTTCCTGCTATCCTTACACTAAAAATATCTCCTATTCCTTGGTCAAAAACAAGTTCTGCCGGAACACGAGAATCAATACAACTTAGTACGACCGCAAAAGGGTATTGCCCTTCGCTAGTTTCTTCCACTAAATCAAGGTGATTTCTTTGTGTTTTTAGGTTTTTTATAAACCGTTGATTTCCTTCTTTTAAAACAGTTAGTGCTGTTTCTGGGGTTAAATTCTCTTGAAATTCTTTTGTATGTGTTTTCATCTATTTATTATGTTATATAGGTCACATGTTATTCGCTATTAATCATTTCTTTTAAGTGATCGTAATTTCAACATGCTGATTTCACTTTTTTAATTTGTTATTAAGTGTTCTTTCACTATGTGCGCCATAGCCTCTTCAAAATGTTCAAAAATATGATCCCTTGGAATTAAATCTGGAATAATATCGATTCTTTCTAATAGATATCTAGGTTGTTCTAACACATTAACCAAAAATACATTTTTTTTATTATTTATTAATTCTTGAACGACATCTTCCATAGCATAAAGTCCGGATTGATCTATATAGGGCATTCTTCCCATTCGAATAATTACGTCCGTAGCATTTTCAGGAATTTGTTTTGCTAATTCGTGGAAATCACTAGTAGAACCAAAAAACAAAGGTCCTTTAATATATTTCACATAGATTCCTTTCTTTAATTCCTTTGGGATACTTAAATCGTCCTCTGCTCCTTTTTCTACTTTATTATCTAGTACTTGTTTAATGTTTGATCGCTGTGCGGTAAGATCTCCCATCTTTTTCATAAACATCAAAGAGGCAATCACCAACCCAATACCAACAGCATATACCAAGTTCCATATAGATGAAAGTACAAGAACCACTAGCATAATAATAACTTCTGCCTTAGGCATATAAGGAATTGCTTTTAAACCTTTGTAATCCATTACTCCAATACCAACAGTTATTAAAATACCCGCCAAAACTGCCGCAGGAATTTTAGATGCTATTGGTCCAAGAGCTAAAAGAATAACGAGCAATAAGAGACCTGCAAACATTCCTGACAAACGGGTTTTACCACCTGCATTAATATTTACTACCGTTCTTATAGTTGCGCCTGCACCTGGAATCCCTCCAAATAGGGCGGCTATACTATTTCCGATTCCTTGTCCGACTAACTCTTTATTTGGCTCATGTTTAGTTTTAGTCATATTATCCGCAACAACAGAAGTCAGCAAAGAATCAATAGCTCCTAACAATGCCAATGTCAAAGCTGTAAATATATATGGCGAAATTGAACTTAAATTAAATTCCGTAAAAATTCCAAAATTTGGAATAGGTAATCCACTAGGAATTTCTTCAATCGGGCGATAATTTAAACCAAATCCAATCGCAATTCCAGACATTACTAATAGCGCAACAAGTGTACTCGGAACAGCAGTTGTAATTCGCTTAAATCCATAAATTATTAGGATCGTACCTAGAGCCAATAACAACTCTAACCAATTAATGTTTTGTACTGCCCTTGGCAACACTTTTACAGCACCTAGTACTCCAGACGCATCTTTACTGGCTAAGGTTTGAGATTCTTTCAGAATTTGAGCATCTGTAATGTGCTCTGCACGGTTAATGGTTTCTTCAAAATCTTCTAATACCAAAATGCCCTCTGCGGCCTCGTCTTTTAAAATATTTTCTAAAATAACCTCCTCAGCTTCAGGCTTAAATTGTTCTACAAAGGCCGTGTCTTCCTTCGGATAATAACCTACTGAAGGCATAATCTGAGTTACCAATATAATAACACCAATAGCCGTCATAAATCCAGATACTACAGGATACGGTATATATTTTATATACTTACCTATTCCCAAAAGACCTAATACCACTTGCATCAATCCTGCTAGCAAAAAAACGGTTAATATGGATGGTAGCGCTTTATTTATATCTCCTTCAAAATTTGCCAGTATACCCGCGATTACTACCATACTTACGGCTGTCATAGGTGCTGTTGGACCCGATATTTGAGTATTTGTTCCTCCAAAAAGTGCTGCGAAGAAACTCACTAAAATTGCACCATATAATCCAGCACTTGGTCCTAACCCTGAACTTACTCCAAAGGCCAACGCTAAAGGCAATGCAACAATGCCGGCTGTAACACCTCCAAATAAATCGCTTTTAAAATGTTTGAAATTGAATATTTTCATTGATAAAATGTTTTATAACTTTAGTATGAAGAATGTCTTAAATGAGCTCCTTCAACAAATGTTATGTTAATATAATTACGTTTATTTAAAGCCAGAATTTGACTTTAATTGAAATCATCATACCTTAACTAGATACAATAGTATAGTTATTTTTTAAGAAATAGGTGGTGGAATATGGATTTTTTTACAAAGGTTTTCAATCTTTTTATTTTTCTTAAACTGTATTGTTTTTTCCTCTTTATTAAAAGCAAGATCATAAGTCAAAATTATTTTTGTAATTTCATCATCGAATTCAATCTTCTCTTCAACTTCCTTTTCAGAACTAGATTCAGAATCCATGACATCAACAATTTCCATAGTGTCAAACTCTAGATTATCTGAAATAATACATAATGAATTGAAGCATAAAACAGCAATTAACAATGCATTTAGCATTTTTATATTCAATATGTTACTGAAAAATATCACGAATTAGATTACATTAAAAATCACTATTGCATATAAATAAAAACGTACAAAACGTAATAGACCAAACAATAAATAATTTCTAAATTTATAGTTTATAATTCCTGCCGCAATACTGATAATTGAAAAAGGAATAGGTAATAATGCACCTACCACTATTAAGAATCCACCCCATTTACGAATCATCTTTAAATGTTTTTGCATTTTCACTTCCAAATAGGAATATACACTCGGCAATTTGGAAATAGATTTCCCCATAAAAAAAGATACAATTCCTCCTGAATACGATAACAATGCTAAAATAGACAAATAAAAAACAGGCGTTCCCATTTTCCCCGCCCAAGCTATAAATATTTCTGGTGGAACCAAGCCTAGAAGTGATTCAGAAGCAAAAAACACTAAAAATATTTGAAGTGTTGAAAACGTTTCTATTACAATATCAAATAGCTTGCTGAAATCAAATAAATATCTATCTACTAAAAGTATCGCCGCTATAAATAGTACAATAGGAATAATAGACTTTTTTAAACTATTGTTTACAAAAGAATAGAAACCCGTATATCCGTAATACTGATGTAACAGTTTTACCTTAGATTTCTTTATACTCTTTTTTGCTGTGTTGCTCATAGTTCATTTTTTCACTTCGTCGTCTTTTCATAAGAAAATATCAAAAGGAGTGCAAATATAATATATATTAAATATTTTTCTCAAAAAAACAACGCCTGTTTTGGTTAAAAAAATGTTAATAGAATCCTGTTTTTATTGAGTTGATGTATAGAACGTTGTCTTATTCTAACAAGTAAATATGTGTGGGCACATAATCCTATTTTAGACTTTGTAATGATGCCGATGTACCCGTTTTATCCTTTAGGCGGATTCATAGGCGCGAAAAAAAGTTGGTACGAATTGATTTTAAACATTTTAAGCCCTTTTAAAAAGGATAATTCGATATTGGTAAAAATACAATATATTTTCAATAATATAAATCAAGTGTATTGCTTATTCTTCGAGTAATTTTGAGGGATTATAATACTTATTAGTTAAATATTAATTCATAAAAAAAAGTATACGTTTAGAAGTTGCTATAGGTTTAATTTCTATAGACCTTATAGCACAGGTAGTTGATGTTCCTTTTAAGCAAGCATCATCTGTAAAATACACCTTGTCTGATAAATTGAAAGGTACAGAATTGAAAAAGGTTGTCGTAGACTACAATGAGATTGTTATGTATTAACCGATAAAGGGTTGTACAGGGATTATAATGAGAATGAAATATCGAAAGATATGTTCTATCGATTGTTAGCAACAAAGAATCCAGTGGATATTTCAGTTCAAGAAGAAACAGGATATTTGTATTACTTGTATGCTGACGAATTCTTAACCAATGCACATGCAGGTACATTTCCTGATGGAAAGTATCGGAAGATATTGGTGAACAAAGAGGATCAAGTATTGTTAATAGGAGATAAGGAAGTAGCTCTTTATCAACGCACAAAGAAGGTTGAAGATTTAAAATTACCAAAGGGGGATTTAATAGAAGCGTATGTATTCAACGGTCAACTTTATTATTTAACATCTGAAGCGATTTATACATTAGAAAACGGTGACTGGAATAAACTTCATAGTGGCCAAAACTTAACAGCTATTACGTTCATTCAAAATGAAATATTTATTGGAACTTCTGATGGATATTATTCGATCAACTTATTGAATAGTGCTGTAATTTCTGAGAAAAACAACAAATTACCAGTTCCGAATATTACCATGATACAACAGGTTGGAAGTCGGCTTTGGTTTGGTTCTGATACTGGAGCATTTTTAAGAGAATCTAAAAAATTCAGATATTTTGTTGGACGTCGCTGGTGGGATAACAATAATGTAATAGATATTACAAGCGACGCTAAGGGAGATATATACTTTTTAACTTCAACAGGTTTAAATAAAGTAAAATATATCAATCAAACACTTGCTCAAAAAACAGCGAAAATTCAAGATGATATTCGTAAATATCATATGCGTTTTGGATGGGTTAATGAAATTCGATAAAAAACACCTGGCGATATTAAAACAGCACATTCTAAGGATAACGATAATGATGGTTTATGGACAACATTATATTTAGGAAGTCTAGCTTTTCGTTATGCTGCCAAGGGTGAACAAATTGTAAGACGCTATGTATGGGAATCTTTTGAATCTTTTGAAAGACTACTAACCGTAAATTCTTTAAAAGGGTTTCCTTTAAGAACTTTTGAAAGAAGAGGGATCTCAGCGTATGAAGATGCTTGGAGACCGTCGAAAAAAGAAGCAGAATGGGATTGGAAAGTTACTACAAGTAGCCATGAATATATAGGGTACTTATTTATTGCTTCTGTAATAAATGAATTTGTTGCAGAAAATAAAGACGAGAAAGAACGTATAACCAATTTCATTGATGCTAGTATGACGCATATCATTGAAAATGATTATTACTTTTTAGATTGTGATAGAAAACCAACAAAATGGGGTAGATGGAACCTTAAATTTGACTGGTATCCATTACATGTCTCTGATAGAAAGTTAAATAGTGCAGATTTAATTACAGGATTTCAATTGGCGTATGATTTAACAGAAAAAAATATAAGAAAGAAGCTTTCAAAATGATGGGTGAGCACGGTTATCTTGAAAACATCATGTACCCTATGAGAGAAATGAAGAAAACGCTAGATTACAATCATATGAGAGATAATATGGTTGAATGTTGGAATCATTCTGACGATAAAATGTCATTTATTACTTATTGCGTAATGTACAGACATGCCTTTAATGGTGAACTAAAACAAAAATTTGTACGGGGTCACCAACTGAACATTGGTAGATGGAACGACCAGAGAAGGATGGATTATGGGAAATGCTAACGTATGGTTTAAATGGAGATATTGATGCAACGATGTTCTTCTTAAAAGAGTTTAATATTGACTGAGATAGATATACAATTAAGAATTCTCATAGAAAATATTTAGAGTTTTTGCTTGCGAATTATAGAGGTCAAACAACAAAGGAACTATTATCCTGGAGAAAGAGAGATACATAGACACATTACGAATCTTTTCTCTTTAGATTAAGGAAGACGTCAATATAGTAGATTGGCAGGAGATGAGTATTTATTGCCTTATTACATGACTCGATATTTTAAAATTATAGAATAAATTAACCTTATTTAAAGAGTTTCAATTCAATGAATTGAAACTCTTTTTTTATAATAATTTGTTCAATAGTCTACTATACGTTTTGAGGAACAATATATGGATAACGATATCTTCTTGTCAACATTTGATCTGCTGCTTCGTTATCAATGAATTTTTCAAATTCACCATTGAAACGCAACGTCTCACCTGTTCTATATGCAATATTTGCGATTAATGGCAATACCGTAGACTTATGACCTTCTTCGATGTCACAATTTAAGTCAAATCGATTTCCAGATTTCACACCTGTAATAAAGTTAGCAAAGTGACCTGCACTATCAGGAGCCGTTCTAAATGATGTGTCTCCTCCAACTGCTGCGCCAGAACTCATTCCAGAACCAGCAAATGGTTCTTTTTCTTTTTCTCTATACGCTTTCCATGTACTTCCGTTAATTTCTAACCAACCTTCTGTACCATAGAAAATATTACCAATTTTAATTCCTGCATTCGATTCAGCATTTGTAAATCGTCCACGAGTTTCAAATTCTAATATTTTACCATCGTCGTATTCAAATGTAGAAGTTTGCGTATTTGGAGTTTCTTGAGAACATTCTTGATCTGTAACACCAAATTTACCCCCCATAGATTGCACTTTTATAGGATGTACATTTTTATTCAATCCCCAACGGGCAACATCAAATTGGTGAGGCCCTTGATTTCCTGTATCCCCGTTTCCTGTAGCCCAATGCCAGTGCCAGTTATAATGTCCTTTTTTCTCATTGTAAGCTCTGTAATTTGCAGGGCCTAGCCACATGTCATAATTTAACGTTGATGGCGGTGCACTATCAGGTGTAATTCCGAATGAATTACGCGGCTTGAAACAAGTTCCTCTAGCCATAAACACATCTCCTATTCCACCACCATGCAAAAAATCCATTGCTTGCATTACGTTACTTATCGATCTGTTTTGGAAACCTACTTGTACAACTCTGTTATATTTTCTTGCTGCTTCAACCATTTTTCTTCCTTCCCAAACATTGTGAGAACTTGGTTTTTCAACATAGACGTGCTTCCCTGCTTGGCAAGCCCATATTGAAGTTAATGCATGCCAGTGATTTGGTACAGCTGCAACTACAGCATCAATATCCTGATCTTCAAAAACTCGTCGCATATCCGTTTCAGTGCCCGGCTTATTTCCTTTTTGATTATCTGCTGATACTTTTACTTTCTCTGCAAAAAACTTTGTATCTACATCACAAATTGTTTTGATCCGTACGTTTTTATCATACATTCCAGAGAAGTTTTCCAACAATCCTCCTCCTCTACCTCCAATACCAATTGAAGCCAATACCACACGTTCATTTGCACCTATAATATTTGCATATGACTTTGCTGAAAACAACGATGAACCTACAGCTATACCCGCTGCACTCATCGTACTTTTTTTAATAAAATCTCTTCTATTTCCCATGATTATTATTTATAGATTTAGTGTTACTTAATATTATTGTTTGGAGAATTGTATAAAGTTAGCATCTAAATCAGCCTTACTTAATTCGCTACTTGCTACAACTATACGGTGTTTAAACGTAACGCTCTCTCCTTTTTTCAATTGCAAGTTTAATTTCTCTTTTCCCTTGCTAAATACTTCTTGTCCCAAAGGGTTTGCTGCAAATAGTCCATATCCTCTAGAATGCCAATAAGTAGGGTATCCTGGATTTGCAGAGTGATCTAATATGGCTAATGAAATGTTCTCCTCACCAATTGACGAACGTAAATTTATCCAATTAGATCTTATTCCCCATGTATCCAAGCCTTCAATACCTTCACTATTAATGTAATTCCCATTTACACCATCATTATTCAATACAGGAACACCCGTTGGGATTCCATTTGCATCTGTAAAGATATCTGGTTTATCTGATGGATGCTCCAAAGCTCTTGTTACTCGAATTCCTAAAACACCCTCTTTATTATCTTTAAAATTAACATCTTCATTTTGTGCAGTTAACGTTGTGATTCTATCAATTGAATATTCACTTCCTCCTCTAAAAATAAAAGTCGTGTTCTCCTCCAACAGAATCGTTCCATCAGGAGCTTGCCATTCCATCGTTACTTTTAAACTACCTTCACTATCACCACTTTTCACCTCATTAATTGTTTGATGTTTAATAGTTCCGTAATGCGCCCTTTTCTCTACTTTTATAGAATCTGAATTGTTCCAAAAGTCCAATCCGTTTACATCACCAAAGTTAAACCAAACCCCAACATGATGCGGATGATCTACGCGCTCTCCTACTGATGGCTCCAATGGAAATTTTCGTGTAATTTTAGTTCCATTTGGTGTAATTAAAGGATATAATACTGGCTTTTTAATATTCGTTGGATACACATAAGAAGTAAACAATTTACCATCAATTAATACGTCTACTTTTCTTTGAGCATCTTTTCTAACAAGTTCAACTTTATTTGATTTCATTTCATTAGAGATCTCTTCTACTTTTGCCTCAGTTGATTTTGGTTTACAGGATGCAAGCGTTATTATTGCCATAACAAGGCATACTGGCAGGATAGATAGTTTCAATTTTTGCTGTTTATTCATTTCTATGATTATTTTAGTTTACCAATTTTTATATTTCTAAAACTTATATGCATATCTCTCCCTGGATGCAACTGCAAGCCGATAGGTCCATTTTCAATAACGGTGTCAGAATCGTAATTCATCACCTCTTCTCCATTCATCCAGACAGTGTATTCACCTCCGTTCGCTTTTATTTTTATCGTATTCCAATCTTTCAACTTCAAAATTTCTTTCATTCTTTCAGCCTCTACAGGATATCCTTTTCCTGGAATATATGGGGAACCCGTCATATCTCTTTTTAAAGATCCAGATTCACCTATTTGTATTTGTTGCTTTTCAGTTCTTAGAAAAACACCAGAATCAACTCTCCCCTCTCCCATTAAAAAGTCCAACTCAACCACAAAATTAGTATATGATTTTTCCGTCCACAGGATTGTTCCTTTCTTAGTAGGATCACTATTTGCTTCTAATATTTTGTTATTCACTGTCCACCAAAGATTGCCATCAGGAATAACCCAGCCTTTTAAATCTTTACCATTAAAAGCCTTTTTTAATTTAACATTTTGTGAAAAGCCCTGTAAGCTGAGAAACAGCAACAATACATATGAAATTTTAGAAGTCATTAATCCTTGTCTTTTAAATTAGTTAATAGTTTTAAACGCAAAACAAATTATTTGTGTGCGCACACGCAAAATTACATCAAATAATTGGAACATTCAAAATAGATTGTTTTATTTTAAAATCCAGTGTAGACTATTCAATAAAATTTGTTGGTATGGTGCTAACGAATGTGCTCGATCATCATGACCAAGGGTGTTTCCAACTATATTTGCCTTCGGATGTTTTACTACCCATACTACCGGGAATTCCTCCCCCGACTCTAATCCGCGTCCAACTGCCAACACTTCTATATCAGTACCTTTGGGATCTTTCTTCCAACGGTATAATTCATCTATAATTCTAAAGTTCGGTGGGATTCCCTTCATAATAGGATGATTTGGCCTAATTACTTTCACTTCAAATTCTTGTAATTTCTCATGTGATTCTGAACCACCTCCTACTAAGGTTTTGTTATATATGGGCCAATCCTTCCAATTGTACCAGGTACTTGGATGTAAAATTAACATTCCTTTCCCATTATTTGCATGCTTCAAAACGGTCTCTTTAACACTTTCTGTATATGGTTTGTTATTTGTTAACAACAACACATCTGCACTTTCAATTTTTTCTCCGAAAGCATCAATATCGCCTGTAAATTCTACAGAATTTTTTCCATTATCACTTAAGATCTTACCATCTGCTATTCCGAAATATTTTAAGAAATCATGAGATCCACCTACTCCAACTGATAGTATTTTAGTGGCCTCTTTGTTTATTGATGTATAGGTGCCTTTAGCCTCTACAATCAATACGCCTTGCATCATACGCCAATGTCCTGGGAAAGTACAAATAAATGGATAACGACCTGGCTTATCTGGCGCTTTAAAGTAGAAGGATCCTATACCATTTGGATCAATCATTTCAGTAGCACCAATTACATATCGTGACTTAGGAATGTAACCGGTAGAAGCTGCTTTTGGGTTTGATAAATATCCATCAACTAACGTACCAAAATCTTCTAGACTTCCCTGATCAATCAACACCAAATTATGAGGCATTTGATCTTTATTTGTCAATTTAATTTCTACAAACTGTCCGGTAGTAACGTGTAGTTCTTTTTTGTCAAATTCCATTTTTTGACTTACCGTATTTACATGTAATACTGCGTCAGGTTTTAATTCACCTGCGACTCCAATTCCAGCATCTACATATTGATTACCACCTCTATTATTACAATGAATTGCGATTGTATTTTTACCCTTTTTGAATAACTTCTCAGACTCCTTATCTAGTTTAACATATTTATAAATTGAACTAGAACCTCTTACGTCTCTTACTAATTCTCCATTTACAAATACTTTAGCATTATCATCATGAATAATTTTTAAAATTGGCTCACTAAGAGGACCTTCTAGTTGTGCGACTCTTCTTAGCCATATATCAGAAGTTTTCCATTTTGTCTTTAATTGGTTCCTTATGACATCTCCATTTCCAAAAACACCTGTTCCAATTGACCATTGAGAATCATCAAAATCTTCTGAAGCCCAATTTTTAGTTGGTTTTGTAGTCGTATATCTCCATTCTAAAATCTCTTCCTCTGCTGATGGAATAATCATTTCTACTGCATTTGGATTTACAATATCAACATTTTGTTTTCTTGCATAAATATTTAAGGCGGCTACTAACCATTTATCATTTTGATTCTCTTCTATTTTTGAAATTTCTTCAATTGCATTACTTAATTCCAATGTTTCTGGAAATTCACTAGCTCTTAGTAGTGCCGATAATCTAACGTGTAAATTAGTACTCTTCAACAAATTTGAAGAAACTATTTCATTACTACTCTTAGAAGAACTAGGCAATAAAGAAAGTGCTGCTTTCTGAACGGCTGGCGAATTACTTTTAAGCCCTTTTAATAAGAGCGCTTCATCCAAACTATTCAATCCATCCAAAGTATATAATGCGTGCATTGCAGCACCATTAAACCCTTGACCATTCGTGTTTTTATTAGATACCAGTTCTTTTAATTGCGAAATAAGTTCCTTCTTTCCACCTTCAACAATCAATCTTTGCGCTGTCGTTCTCCAAAACATATTATCACTTTTTAAAGCCTTGATAAGTTGATTTGAACCAGCATTCGCTAACGAATTGATATTTGACTTTTTACTATTCTTGATACGAACTATATAAATTCTACCATGTCCTTTATCTCGTAATGGATTTAAGTGTGCATTTCCTTTGCCTTTATTTGCGTTCCAAATCTGATTATCCATACCACGTTTATCTGGATTATGCTGTATTACAGGATTGTACCAGTCTGCTATCCAAACATTTCCGTCAGGTCCTGTTTCTGCAAAAACCGGGGCTGTCCATTCATCTGTACTTGCAAATAAATTCCCGCCATCTACTTCTTCATAACCAGCACCTTTTTCTTTGATATTCGCTAAATGCACAATGTGTCCGGTTGGCTCGCACACTAACATTTGTCCCCAATATTTCTGCGGAAAATTTCTAGCCGTATATAAATTCGCCCCTGCCGCGGCTGTATAACCGCCTCTAACATCTACCTGTTGCAAAGGGTTCTCCGCAACCGCTGTAATATCATAATGACCTTGGATAAAATCTGAATTGATCGCCCAAGAAGGTCGTTTTTTAGTATCATTTAAATAATTATAATGACGTAATGGAATTCCTACATAACAGCAGTGGTTGTTATTCGCTGTAGAACCAAAGATTTCAAAATCTTCTCCAATTCCCATTCCCCAAGTATTATTATTAAATCTTCCAATAGGTTCAATGAAATCGCCTTTTTTTGAAAATCGATAAACGCCCATAGTAAACTTCACATCCTTCTCATTAAATGTATTTTCAAACCCAGAATATCCTACCGAACCCCAAATCATATTATCAGGACCATAGTGCAAGTTAGATGGACCGGCATGGGTATCAAACGTTCCAAACCCATCAAAAAGAACGGTACGCTTATCCATTTTATCATCTCCATTTGTATCTTGTAAAAACACCATTTCTGGAGCCTGTGCAACAATAGCACCTCCCTTAACAATGGTAATTCCTGTAGATAAACTTTGCTCGGTGGCGAAGTCAATAAACGTATCCGCTTTTCCATCATTATTAGTATCCTCACAAATGGTGATGCGATCTCCTCCTACATCATTTGCCAAACCATGAGGATAATCTGTGGATTGCAATACCCATAAACGACCGCGCTCGTCCCAACTAAAAGCAATAGGATTAATAATGTTGGGCTCAGCAGCAAACAATACAGTTTCAAATCCGTCTGGCACTTGAATATGTTTTTGCGAATCCTCTGGGCTTAATGGATTTTGAACTTTCGGTTCATTTCCAGCATAAGTCAATGTTGGTTTTTGAGCTTTCATTGAAATAGATAGTAATAAAAGACTACATATCAATGCTTTAAAAAAGCAGTTATTATTTCTCATTATGCGAATTATATTAAGTGTTATTTTACTTTTTATAGGTATTATAGGGTGCATTCATGTACTCGTCAATAGTTCCTGCTTCCCAACCTTTCTCAGGTGATAAAATAGCTAAAAATTCTAAATCTTCATCTCCAGCATTAAACGTGGCATGTACAATATCTGGATCCATATAAATAGAATCTCCTGAAGTTAAAATTTCACTTTCATCCTCAATCCAATGCTCGGCAGTACCTTTTAAAACGTATATAATTTCATTCATTTCAGGGTGTCGATGAAAATCGTGTTTCCCTCCTTTGGGCATCACTACTTTTACCATGATAATTCCTGCTCCTTTGGTATGATCTGGAGAATAATGCCAAAAGTGATCTCTTCCGTCAACGGGCTCTATAATTGCATCTTTTCCAAATGTAAATTTACTGTATTTCTCCATGAATTAATTCAACTTGAGCTCTTTAAACTTTTTTGTCAAATCAGTTAGTGGTTTTTCAACACCCATTCTTTCTAAAGAAGACGCACCAACAAATCCGTGCACATCTGTACTATCTAAAATTACGCGAACGTCTTCAGGTGTATTAATAGGGCCACCATGCGCCAAAAATATTATTTCATTATTTACTTTTCGCGCAGCTTCAATTATTTCTTGCGTTCTTTCAATCGCAAAACCCATATCAACTGTAGCTCCAACGACTCCTATTGAACCTCCTACGGTAGTTCCAACATGTGCGATAATTGAATCTGCTCCGGCCTCAGCCATTTGAACTGCCTCTTCTGCAGTTGCCACGTAGACGCATGAAAATAAATCCATTTTTGTAGCCAAAGCCACCATTTCTACTTCCTTTTGAAAACTCATTCCTGTTTCTTCTAGCACTTGTCTAAAATGTCCATCTATAATTGCATGTGTTGGAAAATTATTGATTCCAGAGAATCCCATGTCCTTCACTTGCTTTAAAAAATGCCACATTCTTCTTCTCGGATCAGAACCATGTACACCACAAAACACTGGGATTTCTTCCACAATTGGAAGTACTTCAAACTCACCAATTTCCATTGCCACAGCATTTGCATCTCCATACGCCATAAGTCCTGCCGTTGATCCATGACCCGCCATTCTAAAACGTCCTGAGTTGTAAATAATGATAAAATCGGCACCTCCTTTTTCAATAAATTTTGCGCTGATTCCAGTTCCAGCACCTGCACCTATGATCGCTTTCTTTTGAGTAATAGTCGCTTTTAATCTTTCTCTTACTTCGTCTCTTGTATAGGGGTTTCCCTTACCTGTCCATGGGTTTGGCATAATTTCTATATTAATTTAATTTATTTTTATCTTTAGTATAATCTTCTCAAAATTTATTTTAATCGGTAAATCTAAAGTATTTTAAGGAGGTTCTCTACCAATACATTTGCAAATTCATCATCATTTATATTCAAGTCAAATTCTAATACTAAAATTTCAGCTTTTGTTTTTTCCTTTATTGTATCAAGTAAAATACGGTTATAGGTTGGTTGATAAAATATTCCTCCTTCAGTATCAATCTGTGAAATTCCTTTATTTGGCAAAAGTATGGCTGCGGGCGCCTTTGTTTTATTAATCTTACGCGCTATGACTTCTCCTAGTTTTCTGTTTTCTTCTGCATTGGTTCTCATCAAGGTTACGTCTGGAGCCCAACTATAAAGTTGTCTGTCTTTGTATTTTTCAGGCAAGGTGTCTATATGTGCAAAATTTACCATATCCAAGCATCCTGGCGCCACGATTTGAGGAATACCCATTTCAGAAGCCGCAGTCATTCTATCTGGTCCGGCACTACAAATTCCACCAAACAATTCATCGGCTAATTCAGTCGTTGTAACATCTAAAACAGCATCAAAACATCCTTCACGTATTAGTGATTCCATCGTTAATCCACCTACACCATTTGCATGAAACACCAATGCTTCATAGCCTTTCTCATTCAAGATTTCCTTACATTTATTTACACATTTGGTAGTATTACCGAACATACTAATTGCAATCGTTCCATGCGACTTTTCCTTTTCTACTATTGTTACATTCGCCATACCGCAAATAGCGGCAGCAGCCTGTTTAATCAATAATTTACTTATACTATTCAAACCTGCCACATCAACAACAGATGACATTAAAGTAATGTCTTTACTTCCAACTTGTCTAGAAACATCTTTCGCCGCCAACGTACTTAAACACAACTTTGGAATTCCAAGCGGAATTTCTTGCATAGCAGACAAGGCAATATACGTTCCTCCACCACCACCCATTCCAATGGCACCTTTTATTTTATTTTCTAAAACTAATTGAGAAATAATTACTGCGGCTCCATTGCCCATGAACTCCACTGCCTTTCCTCTATCTTCAGAATTTCTAATTTCTTGTAGGGTGGCTCCTGCTTTTCGTGCAACTAGGTCAGCATTATAGTCAATTTTAAAATTGACACTACTCTCCATAACACCTGTATTTATGGTAATTACTTTCTGGCCAACTGCGAGAATATTTTCATATAAATAAGAAAAGTCTTCTCCTTTGGTATCAAAACAACCCAACATTAAAATATATTTACTAGAATTTGACTTGTTCTTAATTTCTTTCATTTTTGAATAAATACAAATACTCCTTTTTTATTTCCTACTACAACATCCATTTTTCCATCTTTATTTAAATCTTCTGAAGAGATTTGGGTACCTACAATAGATTCATTATCAATATTATACGGAACAAATCTACCGTTCCATTCACATTTCTTGTCGTTTTAAACCAATACAATACCGCTGGGTCTTCTGCTCCAACATCACGACCATTATACGCATAATAGCGCTTTCCTATGATGATATCTTTGATACCGTCATTATCTACATCTATACAAACTATGGCATGCAATTAACTAAAACAAACTCCATAAGGATTGCCGTTCTTACTAATTTGCTCATGCCATGATAAGCCATACCCATGCGCATTCATAGAAGTAATTACGTCATTATCACCATCGCCATCAATATGATAAGTAAATATTTGCGCACCTCCTTCTTCAAGAGAAAAGGCATACGCATGAAACTTCCACAATGTTTTTTGATTCCAATTCATTGGCTGCTCCCACCATCCTTCTTTTTCAATAATATCCAATAAACCATCATCATTAATATCTCCTGCACCAAGACCATGTGTGTATTTAGAAAAACGTTCTGGATGATACGGGCTAATTACTAAAGTCTCCCATTTTGAGCCATTTGTATTGGGAATTCCAATAGTGATAGTTCCTTTACTATAGGCTAGTAATTCTTTTTTCTCATCGCCAATAACATCTACTATTTGTGGTGATTCATTACAAATATACTCTTGAGCCTTTCGCAATTCTTTACTTTCTGTTTTGTTTGAATTTTTAAAAGGGTTCTGGCCAGAGTTCTTTACCCAATTTCCATCCAAGCCAGGAACTTTAATTTTTAAAATATCCATCCAATTATCAGAATCAATATACATCGGAAATGTAGAGAAATTTGTTAAATACCCTTCTAAGCCAGGTCCAGTAATTGGAAATATTTTAACGGGCTCATAAGAAAACGATTTTTTAAAATCAGGCCCTTTCCAACATAATACTCCAGAAACAATGTCTAAATGTCCATCGTTATCAATATCACCAATAGAAGCACCTTCACTAATGAAGCCATTCAATAACACTAACTTCTCAAACTTAACCGAAGATTCTGGAGGTGTTTTGAACTGCGCTGCACAGGACAAATGCAAAAATAAAATTAGTATAACAAAATAATTCAATGGCATATACATTTTTTTAAGTCAAATAGAAATCTGAACTTATAATTGTCTTAAAAAATCCATATTATGCTTCATACTTTCAAAAGGGTTTACCGCATATTCCTCTTGCTCAACATACATATATTTGAGTCCAGATTTCTTTTGGTTCTTTAACATTGTTGGAATATCTAAAGCACCTTTTCCGAATTCCACACTATGTTTCTTCGTTAGATCCATGTCTTTTAAATGCCATAATGGAAAACGTCCTGTATATTTTTCGAAATAATCTAAAGGATCTTTGCCTGCCATAACAACCCACCCTAAATCTAATTCCATGTGAACATATTTTGGATCGGTATTATCCATTAAAACATCATATAATACCTGACCGTTTACCGTATCAAATTCATATTCATGATTATGATAACCAAACTTAACGCCCGCTTTTAACGCTTTTTCACCTGCATCATTAAAAGCCTCGGCAACTTTTTTATAATTATCAACCGTTTGTCCTTTACTTGGTAAAGAAGAACAAATTAAATATTCTTGACCAGAGACAACAGCCTCCTCTAGAGTTTTATCAAAATTCTCATCTAACGCAACATGACCGCTACTTAACGTCATTCCTAAATCGTTACAAACTTTTTTTATTTCCGTAGCACTCAACCCATAATAATGTCCTTTACCACTGCGGGCGGATTCTATTTGTTTAAATCCAAGATCGGCAATTCTTTTTAAAGTACCCTTGGCATCCTTAGCCATAGCATCTCTAAATGAATACAATTGCACTCCTACATTTAATGATTTTTCTTTGGTAACTGCAGATACACATGACGGCGCAATACAAGCACCCGCCATAAGTAATCCAGATTTGATCAAAAATTCTCTTCTGCTTCTCATTTGGTTAGTAAAATTTAGAGCACTAATATAGTTAATCATAATTATTTCTATGAAAAAGATACAATAAATTATGATTTGGCAGTAGGAACTGATTTTGTTATTATTGTTTTTTGATTTTTATTGATAACCTAATAATATATGGATCAAAAGTATGCTAGTTAGGTCGTTTTTTGAACCGAAAATGGGTAAAGCACCTAGATTACTGAATGAATAAAAAAGGAAGAATCTATCTGTACTGTAATCCTTAAAAAATCAATATATTATTTGTTTCCTTACTTCACTTTAAAAAACACTTATGCTTACAAAGAATAGATATTCTACTAAGGAAATGCTGCGATGGACACCTAAAGAAACGATCGGATATGTACCACTAATGATTCTGATAACAGCGCTAATTGATTTTTTTGATATAACGTTCCTACACGTACCATGGACTCCAGTTGCCATAATTCTTGCTGCTATTGGCTTTATAATTAGATTTCAAAACAGTGCTGCTTATGGCAGAGTATCGGAAGTGCGTAAAATTTGGTGTGGGGTCGTGAATAATTCAAAAACGTTCGCAATGAAATTTATGAACATGGTTACCAAGGAATATGCCGAGGAAGTAATCGCTGAAGATGAACTACATGAATGCAAAAGAACCAAGGATTTATCTGCGAGTTTTCATTTTAAAATTAAAAAATAATTTGCAAAATATTTTCACCTTACAAGTTAAATCAGAACATATTAAAAATTCCCGATACTCTAGACAATATAGGACGTTCGGTTACTTATTCGTTCGAATATTTTTAATACTATTACCCTTTGGATTGATTCCTTCTTTTGATGAAACAGGAACTCTAATTAAAAACCTTTACCCCAGTATTGGAAGTTGTTTTGTTTGGTTAGCTGTTCCGTTATGCACTGTTATAGCCTGGGTATTTCACACGAAGGAATGTATTGGACATATTGGAAAATATCTGTTTGAAGGATCTGCCAGCGATGTGCCAATTTCTACCATTTCAAGAGATATTCAAATGATATTCGTTAAATATTAGGAGACGACAATGAAAATATCGAAACCATTAATTGAATAATTTAACGTATAAATGTAATTTTGTATTCGTAATAGAGACTGTGTATCCATGAGTAAACAAAAAGTATCTTTCGCTTGGGCCTTCAAAGAATTTATTTGGCCTAGAAAAAAAATAGTATTCACTGGTTTAGTATTAATTATTTTAAAAAGCCTATCAGGCTTAGTTTTCCCCTATGCTACCAAATATCTGATAGATGACATCATTCCTTCGAAAGATATGGAAATGCTTAAAATTTTAATACTTGCGGTTGTTGGAGCCATTCTAATACAATCTGTCACCGCTTTCTCTTTAACCCGATTATTAAGTGTAGAAGCACAACATCTAATTTCGTTATTAAGAGCCAAAGTCCAACGAAAACTACTCAAACTACCCATTAACTTTTTTGACAATAACAAATCTGGTGCACTCGTATCTCGTGTAATGACTGATGTAGAGGGCGTTCGGAATTTGGTAGGTACTGGATTGGTGCAACTCATTGGCGGATCTTTTACAGCAGTAATCTCATTGATTATTTTAATTAAGATTAATGCAACCATGACATTTTTCGTATTAGTCCCTGTCGGAATATTTGCCGTCATCGCTTTAAAAGCCTTTGGATACATTCGACCTATTTTTAGAAAAAGAGGTGAAATAAATGCCATAGTTACTGGTAGATTAACCGAAACTTTAAACGGAGTCCGAGTAATAAAAGGATTTAATGCAGAAGAACAAGAAAACAAAGTGTTTGAAAAAGGAGTAGAACTACTCTATTTAAATGTAAAAAAGAGTTTAACAACAACTGCTTTAATGACCAGTTCCTCAACACTATTATTAGGATTAGCATCAACGGGTATTATGGGGATTGGAGGTTATTTTATTATGGGAGGTACACTCACTATGGGAGATTTCATTGCTTTTACCCTATTCTTAGGATTTATGATTGCCCCGATTGTTCAAATGGGAAATATTGGTAGTCAGTTAACGGAAGCCATGGCTGGTTTAGATCGTACAGAAGAACTCATGAATATGCCAGAAGAAGACGATCCTTCAATCAGAACGATTCGATTGAAAGACATTACAGGTAATATGGTATTTGACGACGTCTCCTTTGCCTATGAAGAAAATAAGGAGGTATTGCATAATATTTCATTTAAAGCACCTAAAGGCTCTGTAACTGCTTTGGTAGGGTCTTCCGGCTCGGGTAAATCAACAATTGCAGGTTTGGCCGCTACTTTTTTAAATCCGAATTCTGGAAGTATTATGCTGGATGGAATTGATTTGTCTAAGGTAAATTTAAGTAGTTTTAGAAGCAACCTAGCTGTAGTATTGCAAGACGATTTTTTATATGAAGGAACCATTCGCGAAAATATATTATTTCCCAGACCCAATGCAACCGAAGATCAATTGTTAGAAGCCGTTAAAGGAGCCTATGTAAATGAATTTACCGATCGCTTTGATAACGGGTTAGAAACCGTAATTGGAGAACGTGGAGTAAAATTATCAGGTGGACAAAGACAACGTATCTCTATTGCACGTGCCTTATTGGCCGATCCTAAAATTATCATTTTAGATGAAGCTACCTCGAATCTAGATACAGAGAGTGAATCGTTTATTCAACAAAGCCTACAAGTATTGATGAAAGACCGCACCACTTTTGTAATCGCACATCGTTTGAGTACGATTCAAAAAGCAAATCAAATTTTGGTCATTGAAGATGGAAATATTGTAGAAAGAGGGCAACATGACGATTTAATTACCAAAAAAGGACGTTATTTTGATCTGTATACCTATCAAAGTAGGATTTAAAAAACACTCTTCTTTGTCATTCTAGAAATGAAACGAAATAAATAACCTCATCCAAGATATCATTGCGATGCGCCATGAGTGAAGAAGCAATCAGTTTCTATCAAATTTTATATCAAAGCTTGGTCACTCATCGGAGTCGATGCGAGAAGAAGTACGAGTTCTATCGTTTCGTTAAAACCGCAATAGCCCACAACATATCAA